>JAEEGL015309434.1_pt1 | contig 24819 bp, 18 predicted proteins | sample 9134231 | NCBI WGS metagenome assembly JAEEGL01 (sample SAMN16246548, study PRJNA631951) | gut metagenome | biome: gut microbiome; feature: rumen; material: fiber-attached | host: Bos | place: Iran: Karaj | collected 2018-10
CCGAGCGCATCTTCCGCTTCGGCAAGGAGGACAACTTCTGGGAGCACGGCTCCGGCCCCTGCGGCCCCTGCTCGGAGATCTACTACGACCGCGGCGAGGAATACGGCTGCGGCAGGCCGGACTGTACGGTCGGCTGTGACTGCGACCGCTACATGGAGGTCTGGAACAACGTTTTCTCCCAGTTCGACAACGACGGACACAACAACTACACCGAGCTCAAGCAGAAGAACATCGACACCGGCATGGGACTTGAGCGTCTGGCCGTCGTATGCCAGGGCGTGAACTCCCTCTTTGAGGTGGACACCGTCATGAACATCACCAAAAAGGTGAGCGAGCTGACGGGCGCCTACTACGGCAGGAGCGAGAAGATGGACGTCTCGCTGCGCGTGATCACGGATCACATCCGCTCCGCGACCTTCCTTATCAGCGACGGCGTGCTCCCCTCCAACGAGGGCCGCGGCTACGTGCTGCGCCGCCTGCTCCGCCGCGCCGCGCGGCACGGGAAGCTGCTCGGCGTGAACGAGGCCTTCCTCTACAAGGTGGTCGATACCGTCGTGCACGAGAACGAGTGCGAGTATCCCGAGCTGCGTGAAAAGCAGGCGTATATCACCCGCGTCATCCGCACCGAGGAGGAGAGCTTCGACAAGACGATCGACGCCGGCATGAGGATATTCTCCGAGCTGCTCGCCGAGCACAAGGCCAAGGGCGAGAACACCTTCTCCGGCGCGGACGCTTTCAAGCTTTACGACACCTACGGCTTCCCGATCGACCTGACGATCGAGATGTGCGCGGACGAGGACATGAGCGTCGATTCCGACAGCTTCAGGGAGCTGATGCAGCAGCAGCGCGTCCGTGCCAGAGAGGCGCGCAAGGCGCTCGGCGATCTCGGCTGGGCGGGCGTCGAATTCGGCAAGTCCGTCCCCGACACGCTCTTCGTCGGCTACGATTCGCTGCAATGCGAGGCAAAGGTCCTCGCGCTCGTGTCCGACGGCGGTCTCTGCGATGAGATCTCCGAGGGCGCCGACGCCATCGTCGTGCTCGACAGGACCGTGATGTACGCCGAGATGGGCGGCCAGGTGGCCGACCGGGGCGTGATCGAGGGCATGGGCAGCTTCAAGGTCAACGACGTCCAGAAAAACAAGGGCGGGAAATACATGCATTACGGCGTTCTCGAGACGGGAACGCTCAAGGTGGGCGACGCCGTCCGGGTCAGCGTCTGCCCCGAGCGCCGCGCCGCGATCAGCCGCGCGCACAGCGCGACGCATCTGCTGCACAGCGCGCTGCGCAAGGTGCTGGGCGACCACGTGCATCAGGCCGGCTCCCTTGTCGAGCCGGACGTGCTGCGCTTCGACTTTACGCATTATACGTCCATCACGCAGGAGGAGCTGCGCGCGGCAGAGGATGCGGTAAACGCTTCCGTCCTGGCCGGGCTCTGCGTTTCCACAGAGGAAATGAGCGTGGACGAGGCCAAAAAGAGCGGCGCGACCGCCCTCTTCGGCGAAAAGTACGGCAGCAGCGTCCGTGTCGTGAGCATGGGCGATGTCAGCCGCGAGCTCTGCGGCGGAACGCATCTTTCCAACACCGCGCAGGTCGGCGCCTTCCGCATCGTGTCCGAGGGCTCCGTCGCCTCCGGCGTGAGGAGGATCGAGGCCTATACCGGGAAAAAGACGCTCGAGCTGCTCAGACAGAGCATCGACGAACTCGAGACCGTTTCCGCCATGTTCAAGACCCGTCCCGAGCTGCTTGCCGACAAGGTCAGACAGCAGAGCGAGGAGCTGCGCGAGGCCAGACGCGCTATCGAGGCCTACAAGGCAAAGGAATCCGCGGGCGATGCGGACGGCCTGCTCGCAAAAGCCAGACAGATCGGCAGGGCGCGGGTCGTGACGGCGAAGGTCAGGGACATGGACACCAACGCGCTGCGCCAGCTCGGCGACGTGCTGCGCGACAAGGACGGCTCGGTCGTCGCGGTGATCGCGTCCGTCAACGGCGACAAGATCACGCTGCAGTGCGTCTGCGGCAAAGACGCCGTCTGCTGCGGCATCCGCGCGGGCGATATCATCAAGGCGGTCGCCCCGATCATTTCCGGCCGCGGCGGCGGCAAGCCCGACTCCGCCATGGGCGGCGGCACCGATGCGGCAAAGCTGGACGAGGCCCTCGCGGCCGTCGAAAAGTTCGTTTCCGAAAAAGCCTGACAGGAGGAATACCACTATGCTGAAAGACTGCATTTTCTGCGCGATCATCGCCGGCGAGATCCCTGCCGGCAAGGTCTATGAGGACGATTACGTCTTCGCCTTCCGCGACATCAACCCCCAGGCGCCCGTGCACATCCTCGTCGTGCCGAAGAAGCATATTCCCTGCGCGCTCGATATCGACGCCGACAACGCCGTCTATGTGTCGAAGTGCTTTGAGGCGATCGCAAAGATCGCCAGAGCCGAGGGGCTCGGGGACGGCTTCCGCGTGGTGAACAACTGCGGGGTGAACGGCGGACAGAGCGTGATGCACCTTCACTTTCACCTCATCGGCGGCGAGAAGTTTGCCGAAAAGATCATCTGATCCCGTTTTTCAAAGATCCGCATGAGCCGTGTCCCGTGCGGATCTTTGAGATATAAGAGAGGTGCTCGCCCTTGAGGAAGCTGGCCGTCGCCGCTTTTTCCTTCTCCGCGGCGATCTTCGCCGCGAACTATATCTTCTCGCGCGCCTCGGCCCTTTACGCGGCGCTTTTCTGTGCGCTGGCGGGAGCGGCCGTTCTCGGCGTGCGCCTGAAAAGCCTGCGCGCTCTCGTGATCGCCGCCTTCGCCGCGGCGATCGGCTTCGGCGTCTTCGCGGCGCATTACGATCTGACCGTCGGCCGGGCGCACGCTCTTGCCGGAGAAAAACGCGTCTTTGTCTTTTCGCTTCTCGAGGACCCGCAGGATCACGAGGACTATACGAGCGTACAGGCGCGGCTGGAGCTTCCGGGTCAGCCGCGCTTGAAGTGCATCCTCTACGCATCCGACGGCAATATGGACGCCCTCCGCGGCGGCGACCTGATCGCGGCGGAGCTCAAGCTCTCGCCGGCGGACGTCCGCTACGGCGTGCATACGGACCGTTACAACGCAAAGGACGTCTATCTCACGGGGACCGTGAGGGGCGAGATCGAGACGCGCGGGCGCCGCGCCGGCGTCGCCTCGCTCAGTTCGGCTGCCGCGGGGAAGATCGCGCGGCGCATCGACGAGCTGTTCGATCAGACCGAGGCGGCCTTCATCAAGGCGCTCGTCGTCGGGAACAAAAGCGATCTTTACAGGGACGACGCGCTGTATGTGGCGCTGAGCCGGGCGGGGCTGATGCACGTGGCCGCCGTTTCCGGCATGCACGTCAGCTTTCTGATCGCCTTTCTGCGCTTTCTGTTCGGAAAAGGGAAGCGCAGCGCGCTTGCCTGCATCCTTCTCGCCTGGGCCTTCGTGGCCGTCAGCGGGATGACTCCCTCGGCCGTGCGCGCCGCCTTCATGCAGACGATGCTGCTGCTCGCGCCGCTGTTCAACCGGGAGAACGACCCGATCACGTCCCTTTCCGCGGCGCTGGCCCTGCTGCTTGCCTTCAACCCCTTCGCCGCGGCCAATATCAGCCTGCAGCTCTCATTCGCCGCGATGCTGGGCATCGTGTTGTTCTTCGAGCGGCTTTATGAGCTGCTCATCCGCCCCTTCGGCGAGGGAAAGGCGGCCGCCGTGATGCGCTATCCGGTCGGGGTCGTCGCCTGCTCGCTGAGCGTGATGGTCTTCTCGCTCCCGATCACGGCGCTGTACTTCGGCTATGTCTCGGCATTGTCGCCGCTGACGAATCTGCTGTGCCTGTGGGCGGTGCCGATCTGCTTCATCGGCGCCTTTGCCGCCGCGTGTTTTTCCTGGGTCCCACTGCTCGGCAAGCTGCTCGTTATCGTTGTGACATGGCTTGTGCGCTATCTGGTCGCGGTATGCCGCCTTATCTCATCGCTCGGCTTTGCGGCCGTCTATCTCCCCGAGTGGGTCACGGTGCTGTGGTCGGCCCTTTTCTGCCTTTCGACGGCGGCGGTCTTTCTGTTCAGACTGAAGCCGCGGAACAGGCTGCTCATCCCGCTGACGGCGGCCGTCGCGGGCCTGCTTCTCGCCCAGGGGCTCCTGAGAGGCTATTACTCCTCCGCCAGGGAGACGGTCACGGCGATCGACGTGGGACAGGGCCAGTGCGTGAGCGTCATGTGCGGCGGCAGCGCCGTCGTGATCGACTGCGGCAGCACGAGCTATGCCGAGTACAACGCCGGAGACTGCGCGGCCGCCTATCTGAAAAGCTGCGGCGCAGACGCGATCGACGCCGTCGTGTTCACCCATCTGCACGCCGACCATGCGAACGGATATGAGAGACTGTCGAATCTCATGGAGATCGGCAAGCTCGTCCTTCCGGCGGAGACGGATCGTTCCGATCCGCTGCTGCAGGAGATCCTCTCCTGCGCATCCCGCCGCGGAACGGATGTGGAATTCGTTTCCGAAGACACGCTCGAACGCTTCGGAGATATCCGTCTGCTGCTCTGCGCGGAGGAAATGAAGGGAAAGGGAAACGAGCGCTGCATGAGCGTGATCGCCTCCGTCGACGAGTACGACGTGATCATCACCGGCGACGCGCCGGCGTCGCGGGAAAAGAAGCTTGCCAAAAGGATGGAGCTGTCGCAGATCGAAGCGCTCGTCGTGGGCCATCACGGCTCAAAGAGCGCGAGCTGCGCGGAATTCCTTTCCGCGATGGCCGGCGGGCGCGCGATCATCAGCGTCGGGAAGAACAATTACGGCATGCCTTCGGAGGAAGTGCTTGAACGGCTGAAGGCATTCGGGTATACTGTTTTCAGAACAGATCTTGACGGCAGCGTGGAGATACGGATCGATGGCTAAAGGAAAAGAGGAAAAACTCAATTACAAGCAGGAGCTGCTGAAGCTGAAGTCGGAAGGCCCCGGTCCCCTCTATCTTCTGTGGGGCAGAGAGGATTACCTGCGCGAGCAGTATCTGAGCCAGCTGAAGGCCGCCTGCATCCCGGAAGGGGAGAGCGGCTTCAACTATCGGCGCTTCGACGGGCCGGAGATCGGCGCGGCGCAGCTGCGGCAGGCGGTCGACGCGATGCCCTTTCTGTCCGAGAGAAGCTTCGTCGAGCTGCGCGATCTCGACATCAACCGCCTCAAGGAGGCGCAGGAGATCCAGGAGATCCTGTCGGATATCCCGGACTACTGCACCGTATGTCTCGTTCAGAACGCGGAATACGAGCCCGACGGCCGGCTGAAGCTGATCAAGGCGATCCGGGAAAAGGGAAGCGAACTGAAATTCACCCAGCAGGGGCAGGGAGCGCTGATCGACTGGATCGCGCGCCGCTTCGCCGCCCACGGGAAAAGGATCGACTTTGAAGCCGCGCAGCGGCTGATCTTCATCAGCGGAGATCTGATGAACCGGCTGATCCCCGAGATCGAGAAGATCGCGGCCTACGCGCAGGGCGATACGGTGGGCGTCAAGGACGTCGAGGCCGTCGCCCATCACATCCCGGAGGCGCAGGTCTTCGAGCTGACGGATCTTCTGGCGCGGAAACAGTACAACGCCGCGATGAACACGCTCGCCGAGCTGTTTGCCGAAAACGAGTACGACCCGATCTACCTTCTGGCCGTGCTCGGCTCGCAGATGCGCAGGCTCTACGCCGCGAGACTGGCGATCGACCGGAAGCTGGGCGCGAAATACGTCGCGGAGTGCTGCGCGATCAAGTACGATTTTCTCGTCGGCAAGCTGATGGATTCGGCGAGAGGCTTTACGTCGGATCAGCTGAAGGCGGCCGTGCGGATCTGCGCGGAAACAGACGAGCAGATGAAGAGCAGCGGCGGAGACGGCAGAGAGCTTCTGAAAAACGCCGTGCTGGCGATCGCGATGGAGAGCATGGATGCAAAGCGTTAAGGAAGTCATCGTCGTCGAGGGCCGCTACGACAAAAACACGCTGCGGCAGGTCGTGGACGCCGTCGTGATCGAGACCTCCGGCTTCGGGATCTTCAGCGACGTGCAGAAGCAGAAGCTCTTGCGCAGGATGGCCGCGGCGCGCGGACTGATCGTCCTGACAGACCCGGACGGCGCGGGCTTCGTGATCCGCAATTTCATCAAATCCTGCGTTCCTCCCGAACAGCTCAAGCAGGCCTATGTGCCGGATATCCGCGGCAAGGAAAAAAGAAAAGCCAGGCCGTCCCGGGAGGGAAAGCTTGGCGTGGAGGGCATGCGCGCGGAGATCCTGCTGCAGGCGCTCCGCCGCGCCGGAGCATGCTTTGAGGACGCGCAGAGCGCCTCGGACGCGCAGAAGATCAGCAAGGCGGATCTGTACCGCGTGGGGCTTTCGGGCCGCGAGGGGAGCGCGCGGCGCCGCGCGGAGCTGCTCCGTCAGCTCGATCTGCCGGAGCATATGAGCGCGGACGCGCTGCTGGAGGTGCTCAACGCAACGATGAGCCGCGATGAATTCTTCAGCCGTGCCGATCTTCCAGGAGAGCGGACGCTATAAAGGCAAGCAGCATCAGCCCCTGCGGCGTTTCGGCCAGCGCGGCGGCCAGCATGGTGTTTTCATAGCCGCAGTCCGGCGAGATGAGCAGCATGAACGCGCACAGCAGCATTGCGCAGCAGAGCTTGAGCGTCCCCATGAATATGTACCAGGCCTCGTCGCACATGCGCGACATGCGGCGGATCGCGTTTCTGATCATGTTATCACCCGGGAAAAGTGTACACCCGCCCCGCCGACGGGGCAAGGAACAGTTTTTTCCTCTTCCGCCGTATCCGTCCGGCCTGATCGGAACGGATATCGCACAGGCGGCCGGAGCGTCCCGCGAGAGGAACGGCTCCGGCCGCTTTTTTTGCGTTTTTTACGGCGGGAAGCGCTTCTTTTATGCGAAATAAAGCGCGTAAAGATTGCAATTACGGAATGAAAATGGTAAAATAAAATGAAATATATATTTTGGGAAGGTCTGTGCCGAGGGCTTTCCCCCGAAGGACGTCCGCATGAGATCGAACGCCCGCGCCCCACGGCGGCGGACGGCGGGAAACGCCGGCCCTGCGATCTTTTATCTGCTTGAACGGAAGGAAGCCATTATGAAGAAGATTCTCTCTTTCCTGCTCGTCGTCATTCTGCTGTGCAGCCTTCCCGCTGCCGCGTTTGCCGACAACTTCGTCGGCAAGACCGCGAACGCAGGCACGCCCGAGCTCGAAAATGCCGAACAGCTCGACGGTACGGACAGCGGCGCCCTCGTCGCTTTGACGCCGTACAAGGAGAAGGACGGCCTTCCCGACGCGAGACGGAGCAGGCTTGCCGACGCCTATGAATCGCTCAGGAGCGCCTCATCCCTCGCCGATCTCAACGAAAAGCTCGACGCCGGCAAGAAGAATCTCGCCGTCAGCGATCTGTTTGAGCTCGGCGCCGCGGGAGAGGAAGCTCCCGGCTTTCCGCTGAAGATCACGGTAAAGGATAAAAACCTCGGCAAATTCGTCGCGCTGCTGCGCTTTGCCGACGGCGAATGGCAGTGGGTCGACGCAAAGGTCGAGGACGACAGCCTGAGCTTTACGACCGAGAGCTTCAGCCCCTATGCCGTCATCGTCGTCGCCAACAAGTTCGCTCCCGCCCGTTCCAGCGGCAGAGTGCCTTACGGAACGATCATCGGCGCGATCTTTCTCGGCGCTGCCGCAGTCTGCTTTTCCGTCGAAACCCGGAAGGGAAGACGGAGCTCGCCGAAGCATGTGAAGGACGCCTGAACGAAAGAAAAACCGAAGGCCTTCTTCCCGTCCGCAAGGACCGGGGGAGAGCCTGTTTTGTCCGCGCCCGGCACGAAAGCCGGACGATACGGTCATCGAGACCGCAGGGAAGCACACACAGGAGAGAGATAAAGATGGACAAGAAAAAGATCTGGCTGGAAGCGATCAAGAGCATCAACGCGATCCTGATCACGCTTCCGTTCCGCGACGCCTGGTACGGCTATTACGCCGGTACGATCATCGCCCCCTTCTTTCGCAAGGGCAACTGGCTGATCGTTTTTCTCTTTCTGGTCGTTTACGCCGTTTTCGGACGGCTCTACGACGCTTTCTCCGTCACACGCAGCAGGGTCCCCGAAATGGTCTACAGCCAGGGACTCTCGGCGCTGCTTTCGGATTTTTTCATGTATCTGGTCATGGTCCTTCTGGCCAAAAAGCTGCTCTCTCCGCTCATGCTGTTCGTGGCGCTGCTCGTGCAGATCCTCTTCGCCTTCGGCTGGTCGATCCTGGCGCAGAAGTTTTACTTCTTTATTTACGAGCCCAAGAGAACGGCCGTCATCTACGACATGCGCCGCGACCTTGACGAACAGATCAGAGGCTCCTGGATGAGCAGAGAGTTCGATATCCGTCTCAACATCGGCGTCGGGGAGTGCCTGGACGATCTGAGTATCCTTCAGGACATGCAGACCGTTTTTCTCAGCGGCGTGCACAGCCGCGACCGCAATATCATCCTCAAATACTGCGTCGAGCGCAATATCGAGGCCTTTGTCATCCCGCGCATCGGCGACGAGATCATGAGCAGCGCACAGCTGATGAACATGCTCCACCTGCCGATCCTGCGCGTGGCGCGCTATTCGCCCTCGTCGCTGTATCTGATCATCAAGCGCCTCTTTGATATCCTCGCCTCGTCGCTTGCGCTGCTGATCCTTTCGCCGCTGTTCCTCGTCACAGCGATCGCCATCAAGGCGACGGACGGCGGCCCGGTGTTTTACAGGCAGACGAGGCTGACCAAGGACGGGAAGGAGTTCAAGGTCATCAAATTCCGCAGCATGCGGGTGGACGCGGAAAAGGACGGCGTCGCAAGGCTTTCGACCGGCGGCGCGGACGAACGCATCACGCCGGTGGGGCGGCTGATCCGCAAGATCCGTGTGGACGAGCTGCCGCAGCTGATCAACATCCTCGTCGGAGACATGACGATCTGCGGTCCGCGGCCCGAACGCCCCGAGATCGCGCAGCAGTATCTCGCCGAGCTTCCGGAGTTCAATCTCCGGCTGCAGGTCAAGGCGGGGCTGACCGGACTGGCCCAGGTCTACGGCAAGTACAACACGACGCCCTATGACAAGCTGCTGATGGACCTTTCCTATATCGCCAATCCGAGCGTGCTGCAGGATCTGCGCATCATGTTCGCAACGGTCAAGATCCTCTTCCAGCCCGAGAGCACCGAGGGAATCGAGGCGGGCACGACCACCGCCATGAAATAATAGCTTTTTTGACTGGACAGGAGCTTAGGGTATGCGCCGCAGACTGATCTACATCCTGAAACACAACGCCGCGCTGCAGGCGATCTACCGCGTTGTGATGAGCTTTGTTTTCCGCGTATGGGGGCTCTTCATGCGGACGGACGACAAGCTGGTGCTTTTTGTATCCTTCATGGGTATGAGCTTCAATGACAGCCCCAGGGTCATCTATGATTACTTGCAGAGCCATCCGAAATACAGCGGATTCCGCTGCGTATGGGCTTTTGAGCATCCCGAACGATTCCCGCAGCTGGAAGCGGTGAAGATCGACAGCTTTGCCTATTTCAAAACGGCATTAAAGGCTAAATACTGGATCACTAATACGAACATCGAACGCGGTCTGCGCTTCAAGAAAAAAGGGCAGAAATATCTCAATACTTGGCACGGAATCGCACTGAAGCTGATCGGAAACGATGTTGCGGGACGAAAGGACTATCACTTCGACACCGTGGACCATCTCGTCGTCTCCGGCAGCCACGACGAACGAGTGTTCCGGACGGCGTTCCGCGCGAAGGAGAGCAGCTATCTGCGCTGCGGGATGCCCCGCAACGAGGAGCTGTGGCTGGCCACGGAAGAAAAAAAGCGGCGGCTGCGCGAGAAGCTTGGGATACCGCAGGACAGGAAGGTCATCCTCTATGCGCCGACCTGGCGCGACAGCACGGACGGCGGGAAAAGCTATGAGATCAAGCCGCCGATCAGCTTCGACAGGTGGAAAAAGGAGCTCGGCGGAGAATATGTCGTATTGCTCCGCGCCCACCATCAGACGACCGGAGTCCTCGGCGTGGAATACGACGAGTTCGTCCGGGAGGCCAGCTCCTATCCCGCGGTCAACGATCTGATGATCGCCGCGGACGTCCTCATCACGGATTACAGCGCCATCGCCTTCGATTATTCCATCCTTTGCCGGCCGATCTTCTGCTTCGCCTACGACTACGACAGCTATCTGGCCGCGCGCGGCACCTATTTTCCGATCGACGAGAAGTACCCGAACAAAAGCTGCCGGACCGAGGACGAGCTGCTCGACCGGATAAAGGATATGGATTATGAGCTTGAGTGCGCCAACACGCGGCGTTTCCGGGATGAATTCATCCAATACGGCATCGGCGCCACCGAGGCCTGCGTGAAGGCGGAATTCGGAGAATAAGCTATGAAGATACTGTTTGCCTCCGCCACCGACAGCGGGATCCTGCGCGTCAGATCGGAGCTGATCGCGGAGCTGCTCGGCGCGGGCCATGAGGTCGTCGCGGCGACGCCGCGGGAGAGGGACTATGCCGCGCTCGAGGAGATTGGCTGCCGCTTCATACCCGTCGTCATGGAAGGGCACGGGACAAATCCGATCTCAGACTTTTCCTTATACAGGCAGTTCGTGCGTATCCTGAAGAGAGAAAGACCGGACACGGTCTTCCTCTTTACGACCAAGCCCAACGTATACTGCGGCATGGCCTGCAGGCAGCTCGGGATACCGGCCGTGATGAACATCACCGGCATGGGCATGGCGATGGGGAACAGGGAACCGGTCCAAACGCTGCTGGTGCAGCTGTACAGGCTCGCCTGCAACGGGAAGAATATGAAGAAGATATTCTTCCAGAACGACGAGAGCATGCGCTTCTTCCGCCGGCACGGGATCGGCCGCGCAGACCTGTATCAGCGCATCCCGGGCAGCGGCGTGAATCTTGAAAGATTTTCTCTCCTTCCGTTCCCGGAAGGAGAGACCGTCGATTTTCTCTTTGTCGCCCGCGTGATGAAGCAGAAGGGGATCGACCAGTACATCGAGACGGCGAAGGCGATCCGAAGGGAGCATCCGGAGGCGGTCTTTCATGTCCTCGGCTCCTGCGATGAGGCTTACAAAAGCATCCTGCGGGAGGAGAACGAAAACGGGACGATCGTGTATCACGGGCGCGTGGACAACATTCCGGATTATCAGGCCCTGTCACAGTGCACGATCCAGCCGTCCTATTATCCCGAGGGCATGAGCAACGTGATCCTGGAGGCGGCCGCCAGCGGCCGGCCCGTCATCACGACCGATCATCCCGGCTGCCGGGAGGGCGTGGACGACGGCGTGACGGGCTATATCGTCCCGGTCAGGGACGCCGCGGCTCTGAAGGAGGCCGTGGAAAAGCTTCTTTCCCTGACGCGTGAGGAGAGAGCGGAAATGGGCCTGCGCGGCCGCAGAAAGATGGAGCGCGAGTTTGACCGCAGGACCGTAACGGACGCGTATTTAAGAACGATCGAATAAACGGCCGCGTATGAAGCACGGAGGTGGGGATATGACGGAGCCGATCAGAATACTCCAGGTCGTCGGAAGTCTCGGCAGCGGCGGTATCCAGTCATATCTGATGGAGCTTTACCGCCATATCGACCGCAGCCGCGTTCAGTTCGATTTCGTCGTCCATATCAGGACGGAACAGAGCTATGCCTCGGAGGTGGAATCTCTCGGCGGCAGAGTGTTTTATATAGACGGCGACGCCTTTGAAAAGAAAGCCTGGGCGCGGTATATCGGATTCTGGAAAAGGTTTTTCAGAGAGCATCCGGAGTATCAGATCGTGCACGGACACCTGCGCAGCACCTCGGCCGTCTATCTGAGCGAGGCGAAGCGCGCGGGGCGCTATACGATCGCGCACAGCCATGCCACCAACAACGGCTATGGCTTGAGCGCCAAAGCAAAAGACGTCCTGCAGTTCCCCACGCGCTATATCGCGGATTCCCTCATGGGCTGCAGCCGACAGGCAAACGAATGGATGTATGGAAAAAGAATGGCCGACAGGGGAGCGTGCAGCGTTCTCAGAAACGGGATCGACGCCGGAAAATATGTATTCAGCCCCGAAATAAGAAACGCGGTGCGCCGGAAGCTGGGTATTTCTGATGATACCTTCGTGATCGGCACCGTCGGCAGACTGGTCGAGCAGAAAAACCAGCGGCTGCTGATCGACGCGTTTGCGCAGACCGCCCAAATGCGGGACGACTGCCTGCTGCTGATCGTCGGAGACGGGCCGCTGCGCCCGGATCTTGAAAAGCGCATGGTAGAGCTCGGTCTGCGTGACAAAGCCATGATGCTCGGAAACCGGACGGATGTAAATGAATTGCTGCAGGCCTTCGACTGCTTTGTGATGACCTCCCGAAACGAGGGCTTTTCGATCGCGGCGGTCGAAGCTCAGGCTGCGGATCTGCCTCTGCTCGTCTCCCCGGCGATACCGGAGGAGGCCTGCCTGACGGACAGCGTATATCGCATCGGCAGCTTCGAGGCGGAGGAATGGGCGGAATGGCTTTTCAAGCTTGAAAGGAAGGCGCGCGCGGACAACAGCGGCCTGATCGCCGAAGCCGGCTATGATATCTCGACCATCGCCGCACAGCTGACGGATTTTTATTTGTCGCGGACGGAAAAACGGAGCAAATAAACGAAAGAGGCTCTCAAAATGCCGAAAAAACTGTCGATCGTGATCCCTCATTTCAATTCTCCCGATTCTCTGAAGGTGCTTCTGGAGTCGATAGGCGTCCACGAAGACGTCGATGTGATCGTTGTGGACGACAACTCGACCAGGTTTCTCGATGAGCTGGAAGCATGCAAGGATGAGTTTTCCCGAAAGGGCGTCCTCTTCCTGAGAAACGACTCCGGCGAGAAGAACGCCGGCGCGGCCAGAAACGTCGGACTGGACGCCGCGGATTCGCGCTGGGTCATTTTCTCCGACGCGGACGATTATTTCGTCGACGGCTGGTATGACGTCGCGAGCGCATATTTTGATGACGTCGAGCACGACATCATCCATTTCATGGTCTCCGAAAAGGACACCAGATACGATCAGCAAAACGTCAAAAAAGCCGTGCTGCGGTACAATCTGCTGTGTGAGGCGTGGCTGAGAGGCCTCGACCATGCCGACAGCATGATCCGGATCTATTTCTACTCGCCCTGGTCGAAGATGATCAGGCTTGACATGCTGCGCAGGCACGATATCCGTTTTCAGTCGATCCGTGTCTGCAACGACATTCTGTTCTCGACAAAGGCGGGTTTATTTGCGGATAAAGTGACCGTGTGCAGAGAGCCGATCTATTTTCATGTGACGAACGAGGGCTCGCTTTCAACGAACCGCTCCGAGGAATGGTTCTGCACAAAGCAAGCCGCCTATTGCGCAAGATGCGACTTCCTCTCCGAGAAGATGGACCCGCGGGAATTGAGCGCAGTAAACAACAACGAGGGGCTCAAACGGCTGCTTATTGCCGCAAAACGCCGCTACGGGATCAGGAACATATGGAAATACTATCGGATGTACAAGGCGCATCACGTTCCGGTGTTCACACTCAGGCCGGACGAGATCACCCGGCTGAAAAGGATGATCGCGGCTTCCGGACGCAAATAAACAAGTGCGGAGGGCAATAACATGCGAAGCTACATTATTCTCGGCGGCAATTTCCAGAATACCGGCGCGGGATCGATGACTCTGATCATGGCCGATGAGATCCGGAAGAGATTTCCCGACGCGGAGATCACGGTGTTTGCGCCGATGAAGGATGCGGTCGAATCCAGGGGAAAGTACACGTTCGAGGTCGCGCACATGAGCGGAAGCGCGCTGAAAAGAGCTTCCGCCGGCAGCGCGGGGCCGAGATACTATGCCGAAGGCCTGGCAAGACTCGTTCTGGGAAAAGGAAATCAATTCAAGGAATACCGCAGGCTGAAGGAGCTGCTTGCTCGCTGCAGCGGAGTATTCGATATCAGCGGCTATGCGATCTCCTCGCAGTTCCGCAATCAGAATACGCTCGGTAAGCTCGCGAACGTCGATCTTTTTACAAAGCACGGGATCCCGTTTTATTTCATGCCGCAGTCCTTCGGGCCCTTCGATTATCGGGAAAACAGGGAGTATATGCTTTCCAGGCTGCGCGAAACGCTGCCGAAGGCCGCCAAAATCTTCGCGCGCGAGAACGAAGGCTATGAGATGCTCAAAGAGCTGATCGGCGAGGGGAACATCGTCAGAAGCTACGATATGGTGCTTCAGTCCCGCGGGATCGAAAAGAAGAATATTTATAAAATCGAGCCTCCCGTCCATGAGATCCCCGTTGAAACCGGAAACAATGCAGCTCTCATCCCCAATATGAGAAACTTTGATCACGGAAACAGGGAAGAGATCCTTGTGCTTTACGACGACGTGGTCCGTTTGCTGCTGGAGCTCGGGAAAAACGTCTATCTGATCAGCCACTCGGCGGAGGATTCCGAGGCCTGTGGGCTGATCAGGGAGCGCTTCGCCGGCGACGACAGGGTGATCCTTGTCGGCGACAAGATCGACAGCTGGAATTACGACGCGCTGATCCGAAAGTTCGATTTCGCGATCGCCTCCCGTTTCCACTCAATCGTCCACGCGTACAGAGCGGGAACGCCCTGCATCGCGCTTGGCTGGGCGACAAAATATCGTGAGCTCCTTGAAGCGATGGAACAGCGGGAGTACATCTTTGACGTGCGGGATCTTCGGGACAAGGAAAAGCTGCTCGCGGCCGTCCGGCATATGAACGAGAATTACGAGAAAGAAAAGGAGATCATCAAAAAACGTCTTTTGGCGATCCGGGAGACAAACTGCTTTGATATGATCGATTTCTGACAAGACCGAGGAGAAGGCCCTATGGCGGACAGCAGGACCAAAAATGCCACAAGGAATATGACGAGCGGGATCGTGAACAAGCTGGCGACCATTGTTTTGATGTTCATTTCCCGCACGGTCATCCTCTATCTTCTCGGCGCCAATTTCCTGGGCATCGGAACGCTCTTCACCTCTGTTCTGAGCTTTCTGAGTCTTGCCGAGCTCGGCCTGTCCTCGGCGATCGTGTTTACCATGTACAGGCCGATCGCGGAAAATGATTTCAAAACGCTCAACGCGATCCTGGCCTATTATAAAAAGCTGTACGCCGCCATCGGGGCGGGCATCCTCGTGATCGGCACGGTGATCGTCCCGCTGGTGCCGTATCTGATCAACGGCGAGCCGCCTGAGGGCGTCAACGTTTATATCCTGTATTACCTGTACCTGATCAACTCGGTCATCAGTTATTTCTTTGCCGGCTACAAGCAGAGCATCCTTTCCGCCAATCAGCGCATGGATGTGACCAAAAAGATCGCCACCGTCACGAATGTGCTGCTGCAGATCCTGCAGATACTCGCGCTGCTGCTGACGAGAAACTTCTATGTCTATGCCGCGGTCCCGATCCTCTGCACGCTGCTGAACAATGCGGTCAACGCCTTTGAGGTGAAAAAGCGCTTCCCCTGCGTCAAGCCGGAGGGAACAGTAGACGACGGGATCCGCAAAGCGGTGAAGAGCCGCCTGTCGGGGCTTTTCGGTACGAAGCTGAACAGCATCGTTGTGCATCAGGCGGATACGATCGTCATTTCCGCTTTTCTCGGCCTGGAGATGACCGCCGTATACGGGAATTACTATTATATCTTCAACGCGGTCAGCAGCATCATTATCATCGTCTATCAAGCGATGACCGCGGGCATCGGGAACAAGCTGATCCGGGACAGCAAAGAGGAGAGCTTCAAGCTGTTCAAGCGTCTGGAATACGGAAACGCGATGATCGTATGCTTCTGCTGCGCGTCGTTTTTCTGCCTGTATGAGCCGTTTATGAAGATCTGGGCGGGCGACTCGCTGCGCCTCGGTCAGGGCTTCGCGTCTCTTATGGTCGTTTACTTTTTCATCTACCAGATCCAGCGCACGATCTTCACATTCAAGGACGCCGCCGGGATCTGGCGCGAGGATCGGATGAGACCGTATGTCTCCATGGTGATCAATCTGGCGAGCAATCTGATCCTTGTCCGGGTCATCGGCATATACGGGATCGTTGCGTCTTCGATCCTCGCCTTCTGCATTTCCATGCCGTGGGCGAACAGGGTCCTGTTCGGCAGTCTGTTCCAAAAAAGCCCGGGCAAAAACCTGCTGACAGTTTTCGGCTACGCCGCGTTGACCGCGCTTGCCTGCGCCGCGTGCTATTTTTCGTGCTTGCTCTGCCCCGGCGGCATCCTCGGCATCATTTTGAGACTGCTGATCAGCGGCGTCGTTTCCTGCGCGTTGTTTATCCTCTTCACATTCCGGACTGAAGAATTCAAATACTGGCAGTCTTTTGCCGTAAAGGCTGTAAAAAAGAAAGCGAGAGTGTAGAGATGGGAGCTGCTTCCAAAATCAAAAAAGCCGCCAAGAGCGTGATAAACCCGCTGCGCGCGGAGATCGTTCTGAAAAAGAAAGCAAAGGAATACGCCGAACGCTTTGAAAAATACTCTTTCCAGGGGGAGACGTGCATCGACGAGCGTCAGTACGAGGCCGTGATCACGCGCTGGTATCACACGATCGAGAAAGGCCTCTCCTATGTCGATTATCGTGCGGGATTCGGGAAGGATAATGTTGATAAGCTCCTTACCGCCATGGAAAACTACGTCAAGGCCGGCTATGATGCGGACGCGTTCTTCTTCAAAACCGCGCTGAGCTGTCTGGCCGAGTATATCTCCAAAAACAGAGAGCACGGATACGAAGACGCGGCATTGGAAGAGCGTGTCAAAGCTCTTGGGGGAGAATCAAACGGCTGCGGCGGATCGCTTATGGTCAAGCCGCTCCCGGAAGAAGAAGTCCGTCGTCTTCCGTATAAGGAGCTCGTCATGGACCGGCACAGCTTCCGTCATTTCGCAGGCACGCCGGTAGAGCTGGAGCGCGTCGAGGAAGCGGTCGCCCTTGCGCAGTATACGCCCTCGGCCTGCAACAGACAGGGATGGAAGGCAAGGATCATTGCCGACAGGGAAAAGATCAAGGCGATTTGCGAAAACCAGAACGGGAACCGCGGCTTTGGCCATGAGTTTGATATGATGATCCTTGTAACGGGCGATCTCCGCTGTTTCAACAGATCCCGTGAACTGTTCCAGGTGTTTGTCGACGGCGGCATGTATGCGGAAAGCATCCTGAACGCGCTGCATTATTATCATATTGCATCCGTCCCGCTCAGCGCGTCGCTTACCGTCGAGCAGGAGGCCAGAGTAAGACCCCTCGTCGGCATGCACGATGCGGAGGTCCCGATCCTCTTGATCGGGATCGGCTGCTATCCCGCGGAGGAAGAGTGCCTGGTGGCACGTTCCGAAAGGAAAAAACCGGAGTATGAAGTGATCGCCTGACGGCTCGGCCGCATGGCGCGGCAGTCCTTGCCGACGGCATTTCGAGGTGAAAGAAAATGAGCAAAACCAAGCTTGAATTGAACGGGAAAACCATCCTCGTCACGGGCTCTCCGGGCTTTATCGGCGCATTCCTCGTCATCCGCCTGCTGAAAACGCTTGATTGCGGAACGATCGTCAGCCTGGACAACATGAACGACTACTATGAGGTCAGCCTCAAGGAGTGGCGTCTGAAGCAGATCGAGGAAGCGGCGGCCGCGTCGAAGGTCGCCCACGTCTTCGTGAAGGGCTCCATCGGCGACAAAGCGCTCGTCGAGCGGCTTTTCAGCCGGTACCGCTTCGACGTCGTGGTCAATCTCGCGGCCCAGGCGGGCGTCCGCTATTCGATCGACCATCCCGACGTGTATATCGAATCCAACATCCTCGGCTTTTTCAATCTGCTGGAGGCCTGCCGCCATTCCTACGACGGCGGGGAAAAGGGCGTGGAGCATCTCGTCTTCGCCTCCTCGTCCTCCGTATACGGGGGAAACAGGAAGGTGCCCTTCTCCACGGACGACAAGGTCGACAACCCGGTCAGCCTGTATGCCGCGACAAAAAAATCGGACGAGCTTCTGGCCCACGCGTACAGCAAGCTCTACAACATCCCCTCCACGGGTCTGCGTTTCTTCACGGTGTACGGCCCGGCGGGCCGCCCGGACATGTTTTATTATTCGGCGACGAAGCGTCTGGCGGCGGGGGAGAAGATCCGTATCTTCAATTACGGAAACATGAAGCGGGATTTCACCTATATCGACGACGTCGTCGAGGGGATCGTGCGCGTGATGCAGGGCGCCCCGGAGAGGGCCGACGGCCCGGACGGCCTTCCCGCCGCTCCCTTCGCGGTATACAACATCGGCGGCGGACAGCCGGAAAACCTGCTTGATTTCGTCGGCACGCTGCAGCAGGAGCTCGTGAGAGCCGGCGTGTTGCCTGCGGATTACGATTTCGAGGGCCATAGAGAGCTCGTCGGCATGCAGCCCGGCGACGTGCCGCTCACCTATGCCGACTCGGAAGCGCTGGAGCGGGATTACGGCTTCACCCCGAGGATCCCGATCGGGATCGGCCTGCGGGCCTTCGCCGAGTGGTATAAGGAATACTACGGCTGAAACGCGGCGGGGGAGCGCGCCTTCGACGCGCGGGATAAAGCGAATACCGAAATGATCAGATAAGAGGTGCCGATTTGAAGATTACAGTTGCAGGCGCAGGATACGTCGGATTGTCGCTGGCGGTCCTGCTCGCTCAGAACCACGAGGTCACGGCGATCACGACCACGGAGAATAAAGCGGAGAAGCTGAATCAGTTCATCTCGCCGATCAGGGACGACGAGATCGAACGCTTTTTCCGGGAGGCGCGGGAGGGCTCCCGCGTGCTGAAGCTGACGACGACCACCGACAAGGAGGCCGCATACCGCTCCGCCGAGCTCGTCGTCATCGCCACGCCGACCAACTACGACGAAAAAAATAATTTCTTCGATACTTCTGCGGTCGAGGACGCCATCGAGCGGACGCTGAAGGTGAATCCGCACGCGATGATGGTGATCAAAAGCACGATCCCGGTCGGCTACACCGCCGGAGTCCGGGAAAAATACGGCGTGGACAACATCTTTTTCAGCCCCGAATTCCTCCGGGAATCCAAGGCCCTGTATGACAATCTGCACCCGTCCCGCATCGTGGTCGGCTGCGCCGAAGGGCAGGAGGACAAGGCGCGGCAGTTCGCCGATCTGCTTCTCGAGGGCGCGAGGACCGAGGAACAGCGCGCGGGACAGAAGCCGCAGGACATCCCCGTGCTGATCGCGCATCTGACAGAGGCGGAGGCGATCAAGCTTTTCGCCAACACCTATCTCGCCGTCCGCGTCGCCTACTTCAACGAGCTGGACACCTACGCGCAGACGAAGGGCCTGAACACCAAGATGATCATCGACGGCGTCTGCATGGACCCGCGGATCGGAAACTATTACAACGCCCCCTCCTACGGCTTCGGCGGCTACTGTCTGCCCAAGGACACCAAGCAGCTCCTGGCCAACTACAAGGACGTGCCGCAGACCATGATCGAGGCGGTCGTCAAGAGTAATTCCGTCAGAAAGGACTTCATCGCGGACCAGGTGATCGCGCGAAAGCCGGGAACGGTAGGCGTTTATCGCCTTACCATGAAGAGCAACAGCGACAATTTCCGCTCCTCGGCCATCCAGGGCGTGATGAAGCGCATCAAGGCCAAGGGCATCCCGGTAATCATTTACGAGCCGACGCTGGAAAACGGCAGCGAGTTTTTCCGTTCCGAGATCGTCAACGATCTCGAGCGCTTCAAGGCCGAGTCCGACATCATCCTGGCAAACCGTTACGACAGGATCCTTGACGACGTAAAGGAAAAAGTCTACACGCGCGATCTCTTTGGAAGAGACTGAGCGCGCTGCCGGATCAAAACAGAAATAAAAAAACGGAATTCCATGCAGCATAAGGTCGATTTCGACCGGCTGATGGAATTCCGAGTTTTCTGGCACCCACGAGAGGATTCGAACCTCCGACCCCTCGCTTAGGAGGCGAGTGCTCTATCCTGCTGAGCTACGTGGGCCTATGGCGGGAAAGCCCGTTTATTCTAACGCAGTTTCACGCGGATGTCAACAGAAGAAAGGGTCATACGTTCATGCTGAAATTAAAGGGGATCAAAAAGGACTATCTTGCCGGCGATACGGCGGTACACGCGCTCAAGGGGATCGATCTGAGCTTCCGGAGAAGCGAATTCGTCGCGATCCTCGGTCATTCCGGCTGCGGCAAGACGACGCTTCTGAACATCATCGGCGGGCTCGACAAATACAGCGAGGGTGATCTCGTCATCAACGGCAGATCGACGAAGAATTACACCGACGCCGACTGGGACGCGTACCGCAACCACTCGATCGGCTTCGTCTTTCAGACCTACAATCTGATCCCGCATCAGAGCGTGCTGTCCAACGTCGAGCTGGCGCTCACGATCTCCGGCGTCGGCAAGGCCGAGCGCAGACGCCGCGCGGCCGAGGCGCTTGAAAAGGTCGGTCTGGGTGACCAGCTGAACAAAAAGCCCAATCAGCTCTCGGGCGGGCAGATGCAGCGCGTGGCGATCGCGCGCGCCCTCGTCAACGACCCCGATATCCTTCTGGCGGACGAGCCGACGGGCGCGCTGGACTCGGAGACCTCGGTCCAGATCATGGAGATCCTCAAGGAGATATCCGCCGACAAGCTGATCATCATGGTCACGCACAATCCCGAGCTGGCCGAGAGCTATGCGAGCAGGATCATACGCATCAAGGACGGCCTGATCATCGGAGACAGCTCTCCCGCCGCGGATGAGGAGGATGCGGCGCAGCCGGAAAGAAAGCTCAGACGCACGTCCATGAGCTTTCTGACGGCGCTGAGCCTGTCGCTGAACAATCTGATGACGAAAAAGACGCGCACGGTGCTGACGGCCTTCGCCGGGAGCATCGGCATCATCGGCATCGCGCTGATCATGTCGCTTTCGAACGGCATCCAGAACTATATCGACAAGGTGCAGGCCGACACGCTCTCAAGCTATCCGATCACGATCCGCGCCGAGAGCGTGGACATGACCAATCTCATGACCTCCTTCATGGGGATGCGCGCCGAATCGGGCGGCGGCATGCACGACCGCGACGCGGTCTATTCGAGCACGGTCATGTACGACATGATGAACTCGATGATCTCCGCGGACAAGCAGACGAACAATCTCAAGCCCTTCAAGGCCTATATCGAGGACGGCGGCAGCGAGATCTCCCGCTATCTCAGCTCGGTGCAGTATTCCTACGATCTCGATATGAATCTCTATGCCGAGGACGAGGAGGAGACCATCGCCAAGACCGACGTGGTCCAGCTGCTGCAGACGGCGATGAGCAGCATGTACGGCGGTGACTACAGCTCGTTTTTCAGCGCCTACGGCTCGTATTACTCGGCCGTCAACATCTGGCAGGAGATGCTGCCCGGCGAGGACGGCGAGGCCATCAGCCCCTTTCTGAAAAAGCAGTACGACGTGCTTTACGGCAAGTGGCCGGAGCGCTACGACGAGGCCGTGCTGATCGTCAACGAGAACAATGAGATCTCCGACCTGGTGCTCTACGCGCTCGGCCTGAAGCCGACGAGCACGATCGCCGAGGATATGCAGGCCTTTGTCGCGCAGGAGACGGTGGAGAGCAAGGTGGAGAGCTGGAGCTATGAGGAGATCTGCCGGACGAGCTTCCGCTATATCTTTCCGGCGGACATGTATCAGTACGACGAGGCGGAGGGGAGCTATATCGACCTTACGGCCGAGGAGCTGGGTCTTCGCACGCTGTTCAACAACGGGCTGGAGCTGAAGATCGTCGGCGTGATCCGCCAGAACGAGGACGCGGTATCCGGCATGATGACCGGCGCGATCGGATACACGCACGACTTTATCGAGCATATCGCCGCGGAGGCGGAGACGAAAGAGCTGGTCAGAAAGCAGCTGGCCGACCAGGAACACAACGTTCTCAACGGCCTGAAGTTCCTCGATACCGACGACGAGGCCCTGACGAACGACCGCAAGCAGAAGGCGGCGCGCGATTACGTCGCCGCGGCCGACGGCGCCACGCTCGCCGATTTGTACGTCAAGTACATGTGCCATCCGAGCGACGAGTATGTGCGCGAGATGGTGGACGAGCAGCTGGAGGGAACGACGCGCGCGGACATCGAAAAGCAGATCCTCGAGACCTATCCCGAGTATGAGACCATGCTCGACCAGATGGACGACGACATGCTTTTCGATTATATCCGCAAGATGGCGGCCGGCCAGGTGCGCGAGGCCTACGCCGCCGAGATGGAAAAGCTCTACCGCGAGCTTGACGAGGAGGAGCTTGTCGCGGACTTCGGCATGCTCGTACTGGAGGACGAGGATTACCTCTGGATCTACAACAACGCCATGCCGCCCGTGTACTCGGAGATGAACTACAAGGAAACGCTCAAAAAGCTCGGCTATGTGGACCTGGAGACGCCCAGCGTCATCAATCTGTACGCCTCCTCCTTCGAGGACAAGGACAACATCGCCACGGCGATCCAGAACTACAACGACAGCGTTTCCAAGGACGACGAGATCACCTATACGGATCTTGTGGCGCTGCTGATGAGTTCGATCACGACGATCATCAATGTGATCAGCTACGTGCTGATCGCCTTTGTGGCGATCTCGCTGGTCGTCTCGTCGATCATGATCGGCATCATCACCTATATCAGCGTGCTCGAACGCACGAAGGAGATCGGCATCCTGCGCGCGATCGGCGCGTCGAACCGTGACGTGTCGCACGTCTTCAACGCCGAGACGATCATCATCGGCTTCACCGCCGGCGCGATCGGCATCCTGCTGACGCTGCTGATCAACATCCCGATCAACATGATCGTGCACGATCTGACGGGCATCATGTCCCTCAATTCCGAGCTTCCTCCGCTCGGCGGAGGCGCCCTTGTGCTGATCAGCATGATCCTTACCTTTATCGCGGGTCTGATCCCCTCCGGGATCGCGGCGCGGAAGGACCCCGTCGAAGCGCTCAGAACGGAATGATGCGCGGACAAGAAAAAAGGCAAGCCCGATGGGCTTGCCTTTTTTGTTACATGGCTTCGATCTCTTTTATGTTGTATTCGTTCCCGGTGAGAAGATAGGTGTGCTCGCTGCCGCAGTAAGGACAGATCTTCTTGTATCTGAGCGTCGGGTAGGTTTTCTGGCAGTCCTCGCAGTAGGTGACGGCCTCAAGGTTTTCCACCTTCAGCTCGGCGTTTTTCATGAGCTCGCTTTTTTCTCTTGCCCAGTTCCAGCAGTCGACGATATATTCGGGAATGATGCCGCTTACCTCTCCGATCTCCAGCGTGACGCTCCCGACGACGTGCAGATCGTTCTCCCGGCAGATCTTCTCGACCTCTTTGATCACATAAAAGACGGTTCCGAGTTCGTGCATGAGCGCTTACTTCTTGCGGATGATGCGCACCTGCTTGGCGGCGTACTTGAGCATCGGGCCGACCTTGTCCTCACAGCGTACCATCGTGGAGGCCTCGGGCACGTCGCGGCGCAGATGGATCGCGTCGAACATGCAGCGGGTCGTGCACAGACCGCAGCCGATGCAGCGGTTGGGATCGACGACGCTGACGCCGCAGCCCAGGCAGCGGCTGGCCTCGGCCTTGACCTGTTCCTCGGTGAAGGTCAGACGGTCATGCTCGAAGGAGCGCGCCTTGGCCGGGTCGTGGAGGATGGGCTGGCGGGCCGGACGGTCGAAGCAGTCGACGTCGATCAGGAGATCGTCCTTGTTCAGCTCGTAGAACTCGCGCAGATTGCGGCCGACGGTAAGGCTCTGGCCGTCGTTGACGAAGCGGTGCAGCGACTCGGCGCCTTCGCGGCCGGCGGCGATCGCGTCGATCGCGAACTTCGGGCCGGTGTAGACGTCGCCGCCGACGAAGATGTCGTTCTGCTCGGTCTGGTAGGTGACGGGATCGGCGATCGCGTTGCCCTTCTTTCCGGTCTTCAGCGCGCCGACGTCGAGCGAACCCCAGTCAATGGACTGGCCGACGGCGGCGAGTACGGAATCGACCTCGATGGTCTCAAACTTGCCGGTGCCGACGGGCGCTCTGCGGCCTTTTTCGTCGGGCTCGCCGAGCTCCATGAGCTCGACCTTGAGAGCCTTGACCTTGCCTTCTTCGCCGATGATCTCGACGGGAGCGTTGAGGAAGCAGAACTTGACGCCCTCTTCGCGGGCTTCGGCGACCTCCTCCTTGTCGGCCGGCATCTCGTCTTCGCTGCGGCGGTAGATCACATAGGTCTCCGCGCCAAGACGGACGGCCGTGCGGCACACGTCCATCGCGACGTTGCCGCCGCCGATGACCGCGCACTTCCTGCCAAGCTCGGGCTTGTTGCCGAGATTGACCTCGCGCAGGAAATCGACACCGCCGTAAACGCCCTGCAGCTCCTCGCCGGGGATGCGGAGCTTGGAGCTCTTCTGTGCGCCGATGGCCAGGTAGAAGCCCTTGTAGCCCTGCTCGCGCAGCTGCTGGATCGTGACGTCCCTGCCGACCTCAGTGTTCATCTGGAACTTGACGCCCATCTTCTCGAGGACTTCAATCTCGCCCTTGAGAGCGCTGCGGTCAAGACGGTAGCTGGGGATGCCCATGACGAGCATGCCGCCGGGGGCGGGGTTGCGGTCGAAGACTGTGACGTTGACGTAGCCCATGCGTGCGAGAAAGTAGGCGCAGCTCAGGCCCGCGGGGCCGGCGCCGATGACGGCGATTTTCTGCTCATAGGGGATGTCGACAGGACGGCGGTAGTGCACCTCGGGAATATAGCGCTCTTCGCTCTTGAGATCCTGCTCGGCGATGAACTTCTTGATCTCGTCGATGGCGA
>JAEEGL015548549.1_pt1 | contig 24818 bp, 21 predicted proteins | sample 9134231 | NCBI WGS metagenome assembly JAEEGL01 (sample SAMN16246548, study PRJNA631951) | gut metagenome | biome: gut microbiome; feature: rumen; material: fiber-attached | host: Bos | place: Iran: Karaj | collected 2018-10
GCACCGATAGCAGCCGCGATGGGCTCTTCGATGATGAGGGTCTCTCTTGCGCCTACCTGGTAAGCTGCATCTTCAACCGCCTTCTTCTCAACTTCGGTTACGCCTGAAGGTACGCAAACAGCGATCCTGGGCTTTCTGAGAAGCTTATGTCCGACAGCCTTCTGAACGAAGTACTTCATCATTTTCTCGGTTACCTGATAGTCGGAGATAACGCCCTGCTTGAGGGGACGTACTGCGACGATGTTGGCAGGTGTTCTACCGAGCATGAGTCTTGCGTCTTCGCCGATGGCTTTGACTTTCTTGGTGTTCTTATCGATTGCTACAACTGAGGGCTCCTTAAGGACAACGCCCTTGCCTTTTATGTATACGAGAACCGATGCGGTTCCCAAATCGATTCCGATGTCTAATGCTGCCATTACTAAAACCCCTTTCGGATACTTACTTAAATATATACAATCCGATTTATTATACCCGATTTTGGGGTAAATTAACAGTTTTAATTTATTTCGTTGACTTCATGTCAATAAAATGACTTGTCACAGGATATTCACCCGGCTCATAAAAAAACGCACGGCGAGCCTGCAAATGCTTCCGTGCGAAATAATCAGAGTTATCCTTACATGTTGTATATCGGAAAAGAAAACTAAAAGATTAACCCCTGTGGTAGATTTTTTTTACCAGAGAATTGTAGAGGCCTGAAAGAGGACCTGTGGAAATGGCGTGGCGAAGCGGCTGAAGAGTCACGATCATGTAAAGTTTGCAGTAGAAAAGCTGCCACTTTGTAAGGTACATTCCGGTGATCTCTTTGTGCTCATCGGCGGAGCGCTTTGCCTGCTTGGGATTGTCGGAATAGCCGCCGCCTTCATAACGGCAGACAGGTTCTTCCACATAAACGGTCCGGGTGTTGTTTTTGAGAACACTCCAAAGGAAGTGTTCATAATCTGCGCGAACTTTATATTCAGGTCTGAAAAGACGTTTTGCAAAACATTCTTTTGAATAAAGTATTGCCTGATGACAGGGAATGTTTCTGTAACAAACAAGAGGTGTGATCTTAGGTGAGATGTATTCGACGCTTCCGGTCTGAGATGCAAATCTGCTGCCGTATAGAATGAGAGGTTTGTTCTCTGCAGGCTCACCGTTTGCAGCAACATACTCTTCCGCAGCTTTCTTAAAACGAGCAAGAACCATATCGTCGTAAAAGAAATCGCCGCAGTTCATGAAGATGTAGTAATCCCCTGTCGCGTTAGTGATGCCCTGATTCATGCCGTCGTAAATGCCGGTATCCTTCATTTCTAAAATCCTGACACGTGCGTCATTAATTGCCTTAACGGCATCAACTGAGCCATCCTTTGAAAGACCGTCTTTGAGGACAATCTCAAGATCAACATCTTTCTGAGCAAGGATGTTGTTTACGGTCTCTATCAGTTTTTCTCCCGCATTCAGGGATACGACGATTATCGAAAATTTCATTTACTCTTTTTAAGATATTCCATTACTTTATCGTAGTTGCCGGGAACATGGGGGAAGTTACAGTTTTTGCAGCTCTTTATCTTCCTGTCCCCTTTATCGATTATAGTATAATTTCCCGGACAGGCAAGATTATAGAGAGGGCAAAAACAAAAAAGACAATTCATGTCGCCCTCGATCTTATGACATGGATAGTACTGACATTCTTTATTTGCAAAAAACTTACTTGAATTTTCCACCTTTGACCTCTTTCATCCTTTCGATAAAGCTGTCAACAAACGCAGGATTTGAAGCATAGTAAAAATGCGGGAATCCCCAGATTCCGTTGTTGCTGTTTATCATGCAGTTCCACTGTGTTTCTCTGAAAGGTTTCTTCGCAGTGCAGCTCTCGCCGTTCATGCTGGAATCATAATAATGGAATTCATGACCTTTAAGTCCACATGCACTTCCGTAAAAGAAATCGTTCTTATCCGCATCCGTAATATGCATGTATCCGAATCTCACAAGGCGTCCCGTGAATCTGCTCTCACCCTCATAAGCACCGGCCATTTCATAAACGCTGCCTTTATCGTCTTCGATGGATTTTCCCAGATACATAAATCCGCCGCACTCCGCTAGTGATGGTTTCTTTTCATCGATAAACGATTTTATTGATGTGAGCATTTCTTTATTTGCGGAAAGCTTCTCAAGATAAAGTTCGGGATATCCTCCTCCCAGAAGAATTCCATCCGCATCTTCCGGAACTTCGCTGTCATTAAGAGGCGAGAAGTATTTTATCTTCACTCCTCTTTCTTCAAACATCTCGATATTATCCGGATAGTAAAAACAAAACGCATCATCAAGTGCGACCGCAAGAGTAAGGCCTTCGCCTTTACTCTGCATGTCCGAACCGGATTTTTCCGAAATCTCAAATTCCCGGGCACTTTCCATTATGGATATCATTTCAACCACATCTATGTTTTCTTCGAAAACTTTCGACGCGGTCTCGATTTTATCACTAGTATCATCAGACTCGCCGGGAAGCTTAAGTCCCAGATGTCTGCTCTCAAAATCTATGCCTTTGGTCTTAGGGAAAAAGCCCAGCAGTTTAATATCAGGTCTGGATTCGGATAATTCCTCTTCAAGAACAGGAAAAAGCATCTCATAAAACTTTTCGCTTATGTTGTTTAATATGATGCCTTTTATCAGTTTTCTGTCATCGTCTCCTATAACTCCTTTGATCATGGAGATGACTGTTCTACCCACCTTGCCTGCATTGACAACGAGCACTATGGGAGTCGATGTGATCGTTGCAATCTCATAGCATGAACCGGCAGATGAGGAAGGGTCGTTGCCGTCATAGATTCCCATGGCGCCTTCCATCACCGCATATCCGTTTTCTGCTTTTGCAACATTTCTTTTTACAATCTCTTCTCCCATAAAAAAGATATCGAGATTCCTGCTGTCTATTCCGAATGCTTTTTTATGGAACATGGGATCGATATAATCGGGACCGCATTTATAGGACTTAAGATCATATCCTCTTTTCAAAAGACACCTTAAGAAAGCGCAGGTAAGAGTAGTCTTTCCGCTTCCGCTTGTCATACCCGCAAGCAATACTCTGTTTACTTTTATTGATCCGGATTTGTTCATATGGTAAATGAGAATATCCAAACAGGATTCTGCGCGCTGAGGAGATGATGCTCTCCCGCTTTTCTGACACCACTGACGGAAATCTGAATTATCTCTTCATCCGCAGCGTTATAATCCTTCATTACTTTTTTCACTTCATCTATGGTCTCAAGACTGACGGCATTTACAACATACCTTATGCCCTTTTTGCGCTCCGACAATTTGTCAATGATCTCCGAAAGCCTTCCCTCGCTTCCGCCAATGAAAACTTTGTCCGGAACAGGTAGTCCTTCGAAAGTGTCGGGAGCATTTCCTTCTATAACTTCGATGTTATAAAGACCTGCCTTTTTGATGTTTTCTTTTATGAGATTTACGGCCTCGGGCTTTTTCTCAAATGTATATACTTTAAGATTACGGGAAAGAGATGCAGCTTCCACTGATACCGAACCTGTTCCTCCTCCCACATCATAGAGCACATCGCCCTCACACAGCTCCAGCCTTATGATACTTTCGTGACGGATGCACTCTTTGGTCATAGGAACATCGGTACGGATCATATCACTGTCCTTGATAACATTTATCAAAGGCTTTCGTATAGGGGAGGCATTGGATATAAATGCTGTTGTGATACCATTTTTATCGTAGGACAATGCTTCTTCGGGCGACATGGTGATAACGGATTCATCATCATATGAAAGATTATTTCCAGCAGTGATGTCGCCGGTAATTCCGGTTTTGATCATAGCTTCCGCAATCTTATGAATATCCTTAGCACCCGATAATAGAGTAAAAACCTTGGAATTGTATTTGATCAGATCAATCAGTTTAGCAAGGTCTTCATCGCTGTCATGTCCGTGCAGGCTGAAAAGCTTTGCATCATCGTATGTAGTCCAAAGTTTTGCAGCCAGATATGATATGGATGATATTCCGGGAAGAACATTGATATTTACATCATCTCTCCACTCTTTAAGAGCAGCGATCATCTTCCTGGTTCCGCTGTAAAAAGAAACATCTCCGGAATAAAGGATAACAGGTCTCAGAGGTTTTTCAGATTCAAGAACAGGAATGATATCTTTAGCCAGATACAGAGGATACTTTTTCTTATTGATTCCTGCGATAAGTCTTTCTGCGCCAAATACGACATCGCTGTCTTTGATTGCCATGTGTGCATCTAAAGTAAGACCGCCCTCTGCGCCCATTCCAAGGCCCGCAATGGTGATGTTCATTTTCGGGTCTTTACCGGTCAGCATCATGGATAGAGCTGCCTCAACGCTGACGCCTTCTTCTTTGGAGGGTCTTTCAATGATATGTGCAGTGACACCTTCATTTCGCGCGGCAAGAATCTTTTCTTCAAAGCCTCCGCTTGCTCCGCTTTCTTTGGTAACAAGATGCTTAATGGAATACTGTCTGATGAGAGCCTCATTCATCTCCGTGGAAAAAGGCCCGTGCATGGCAATAATATGAGACTTCTCAATCCCTGCCTTTTCGCAAAGTTCAAGACTTTCTATCGAAGGAAGCACCCTGACATATGTTCTGTCCAACACTTCCTTGGAAACATTTTCCGCATAGGTTCCAAGTTCTTTGCTTCCTGTTGTAAGAAGAATATTAGAATCCGTTTTATTAAGAGCCTTTGCACAGTCAGCTGCGGTGGCATACTTAGGGAAGCCCTCAGCAGCAGATTCATCCCCGTTTCTTACGACTCTTACATATTTGAGATTTAGATCATTACACGCGGACTTAATGTTTGCGGTAACTTCGGATGCATATGGGTGAGTCGCATCGATTATGACTCCTTCATCCGTAATCTTGTTTGATGCAAAGAACTCCTTCATCTGTCCGGCATCCATTCTGCCTACGTGAATGGTACGACCTGGATCATCTTCCATCATATCTTCGCCGTAAGTTCCGGCAACGCAAACGATGTGCTTTATACCGTGAGCTGATAAAGCATCCGACAGAAGTCTTCCTTCAGTTGTTCCCGAAAAAATAATACAATCGGTCATATATCATATCCTCTGGGAGTTACCATCATCCCGTCTGTGATCTTAGTCTTGGAATTTCCGATAAAAACGGTTGTGAACATATCAACGTTTTCATCGGCCAGCTGTCCTAAAGTACATACTTTCTTTTCTTCGCCGTCTCTTCCGATGTTCCTGACAAAGCCGCAGGATGTTTCAGAGGATAAAACGGTAAGTAGTATCCCGCATGCCCTTTTCAGATAATCCGATCTTTTTTTGCTTGAGGGATTGTAGATTGCCATGCAGAAGTCTCCCTCTGCAGCTTTAATTAATCTCTTTTCAATCACTTCCCAAGGAGTGAGAAGGTCGCTTAAACTGATCACGCAAAAATCATGAGAAAGAGGAGCACCCAGAACCGCACTTCCGCTGAGTGCCGCAGTAACTCCCGGAATTATCTCCACGTCACCGAAATCTTTACCGGATGCGATCTCCAAAAGAGGGGATGCCATTCCGTAGACACCTGAATCGCCGCTGCAAATAAGTGCCACCTTCTTGCCTTCAAGTGCATACTCTACGCACTTCTCGCATCTTTCCACTTCTCCGCGCATTCCGTTTTCATAAAACTCCTTATCGGGGAATTCATCTCTAACCAGATCGATATATGTCTTGTATCCTGCAATGATGTCACATTCCTCAAGAACGCGTCTTGCTCTTACGGTCATGTCATCCGCATTGCCGGGTCCTATTCCCACTACATATATTTTGCCGTCACTCATATCTATGCTCCGTTAAATACATTTAAAACCGGATCTTTTTGCTATTGCGATGGTCATTCCGTCTTTAGCGGTTTTCTTAAGTACAAGTTCGCATCCCGTACCCGCGCCCAAAACCGCAGATCTTTCGCACACATTGTCGACACCCGTAGTCTCACGGACAAACTCGGACGCAGTATATTCTCCGGGCGCCTTCTTAAGAAGCTCAGCATCAAAAGAAAGAACCGGTATCCTGTATTTGTCACGAAGATTTAATAATGCAGGTTCATCTTCTTTGATATCAATGGTGCAAAGAGCATATACATCGCTTACATCGATATTATTTTCTTTAAGAGTATTCAGAAAGAACTCTTCAACTTCGGAAGGATCCTTATCCTTCTTCATTCCCATACCAATGGTATATTTCTTGGGCTTAAGAAGGAGCATATGCTCCGCATCCGTTTCATCCGCAACGATAACATCTACGGGAACCTTGGGAGGAAAGTCTTTTATAGAAAGAGTCACTTTTTTATTTTCCAATGCTCTTGATGTGACTTTTTTGATTCCCTTTTTCTCTGCAATGGTCAGTCTGTTTTCGACAGCAAATGTATCCACGGAAAAAACATCATTCACATCGCTTGAGGTTGTGATAACAGGAATTGCGTCAATGAGAGATGCTATTATTTCCGCAAGCTTATTTGCGCTTCCCGCATGTCCTGACAAAACAGGAATTACAAATCTTCCCGCATCATCTATAACGATCACGGGGCAGTCGGAAAGCTTATCCTTAGGAAGTCCCGACAGGGCTCTTACGGCAATTCCCACGGCCCCAACAAATATGAGTGCATTGCCTTCCGTAAAATTATCCGAAGTCCATTTATAGACGTCTTCATTTACGCGGATAAAATCTTCCGGGATATCTTCCGATGAAGTAAGTGCATAGGCAGTCAAAGGTGTGATGTCTTTACCGGCACACGCCTCATTTATCCTATCTATTATCTTTGCTCCGTTTAACGAAAAACAGATGGCAAGTTTCTTCATATCATATACCGTCAGATTTAATCCGGATTTTTAGCCTGTCTGAATTCAGTGGTAAAGGCCGGATCGTACAGTTTAGACCTCTCATAATTCGAAGTCTTTATTGCATCACCCACAAGAACTATTGCAGTCTTTTTGATTCCTGCTTTCTCTCCCTCTGATGCAAGAGTCCCCAGAGTACATACGATCTTCTTTTCCTCGGGCCATGTTGCCTTATAGATAAGTGCCGCGGGAGTATCTTCTTCGTATCCTCCGGCGATAAGTCTCTTACTGAGTTCATCAAGCATACCTGCACTTAAATAAATCGCCATTGATGCTTTGTGAGAAGCAAGCAGTTCTATTTTTTCTAATTCCGGAACCGCGGTTCTTCCTTCCATTCTGGTCAGGATTAGTGTCTGTGATATTCCGGGAAGAGTGTATTCAAGATTCAGAGAAGCCGCAGCCCCGAAAGCCGCACTCACTCCGGGACAGGTAGCATAGGGAATCCCTCTTTTATCCAGTTCATCCATCTGTTCCCTGATAGCTCCGTAAATACTGGCATCGCCTGTGTGAAGTCTTACCACTTCCTTGCCGGCTTCATAAGCAGGGATCATCACATCAAGAACTTCTTCAAGAGTCATCTTCGCGCTGTCATGAATCTCGGTGCCTTCCCCCGCATACTCAAGAAGTGCGGGATTTACAAGGCTTCCCGCATAGATGATCACGTCTGCATTTTTGATAAGTTCCATACCGCGAACAGTTATAAGATCTACTGCCCCGGGACCTGCTCCGACAAAATTAATCATCCTACTATCTCTTTCTTAGCTTCTTCCATTAAACTTTCCGCATTCTCTGTTTTTCCAAGAAGGCCGTAAGCATTTGCATAGACCATGCACTCAATCTCAAGTCTGTCCGCGGCTCTTTTCTTCAGGTAAAAAGAAATCTTATCCGTAATGTACTCAAAGCATTTGTCTTTAATCCCTGCGGTCTCCATGATCTCAATTGCCTCTTCCGTAGCAACACAGTCGAGGATCTTAGCAAGCACTTCGTTATCCGCTCCGCATCTTATGGCAGCCGCAGCCATGAGTTCCATTCTGCAATCGCCTTCTTTGGAATGCGTGTTCATTATTCCGCCTGATACTTTGATAAGCTTTCCGATGTGTCCGCACAGGAGCATCTTCTCAAAGCCAAGTTCCGCTGCCATATCAATCGTGTCACCGATATAGTTGGAACATTTAACCGCACGATCCAGATCATAATCATAAGTATCTCTCATGAAATCAAGACCGTAATTTCCGGGTGAAATAACCGCAACCTTCTGTCCCAGCTCTTTAAGCTGATTCAGTTCGACCCTGATGGTATCAAGAAGTGCTTTGGTACTCATAGGTTCAACAATGCCTGTGGTTCCTATAATGGATATTCCGCCTTCTATCCCAAGTCTGGGATTGAAAGTTTTGAGTGCGATTTCTTCACCACCGGGTACCGATATTTCAACTTGAAGCGACCCTTCATAGTCATAGAAATCCATGACCTGAATCACTTCATCTCTTATCATCATCCTGGGCACGGAATTGATCGCAGCATTTCCCACAGGCTGATCAAGACCGGGACGGGTAACTTTGCCGACACCCTCTCCGCCGTCTATAATAACTTTCTCATCACACACTGTGTTATCAACCGTGTAAGATACCTTTGCATAAACAAGACTGCCGTTTGTGATATCAGGATCGTCACCGGAGTCTTTTCTCACCGCACACTTAACATAGGAATCGCCTTTGGTTATATTTTCGATATCAGGACTGTAGACGATGCCTGCAGGTGTAGTGATCTCTATTTTGTTTTTCTCGGTGCCACCCAGAAGCATCATTGCAGCAGCCTTGGATGCGGCAGCAGCGCAGCTTCCCGTTGTAAATCCTTTTCTCATTACTGCAGGCCTTTACATGTTATATAGAACGGCGTTGCATATTGCAGCAGCAATATTGCTTCCGCCTTTTCTTCCTCTGTTGATGATGTAGGGAACATCAGAATCAAGGAAAAGTTCCTTAGATGCAACAACATTAACAAATCCTACGGGAACACCTATCACAAACTTGGGTGTATAGGATCCTTCTTCCATCATCTCGTGAAGTCTTATAAGAGCCGTAGGCGCATTGCCTATTGCGAATATGACATCTCTGTCAAGCTTTGCAGCCTTTTCCATGGATACGGCAGCTCTTGTCACGCCTCTGTCTTTAGCTTCAGCCGCAACATCTTCATCTGCCATGAAACAAAAAGCCTCACCGCCGAATGTCGCCAGCTTCTTTTTATTCACACCCGCAAGTCCCATATTGGTATCGGTCACGATCACCGCACCGCCTCTTATGAATTCCTTCATCTTCTCAACCGCACCTTCGGAAAAAGAAAGCGTCTCGGCGTAGTCAAAATCCGCGGATGTGTGGATGCAACGCTTTATCACAAGTTCGTTTTCTTTGGGAAGGACAATCCCTTTTTCCTCAAGCTCGCTTGTGATGATCTCAAAACTTCTTTTTTCAATTTCTGCAGGGGCTAATTTCTCAAACAAGGCATTCTCCGATCGCTTCGATAAGTTTTTCGTTATCTTCTTTGTTTCTTACAGCAATTCTGTAATAGCCTTTACCCAGGCTTGGATAATCATCACACTCCCTGATGAGGATCCCCCTTTCAAGAAGTTTGGACTTCAGGCCTTCGGGGCCTTCAAAAAGGACGAAGGAAGTATCGCTGTCGTATACTCCGAATCCAAAACCTTTAAGTTCCTTCGTCAGATATTTCCTTCCGCTCTTCACTGCCTCAAGAGTTTCTTTGAGGAATTTTCCGCTCTTCATAATGTCATAGCCCGTGCTGATTACAGCTTCACTGGTGACGGGAAGATTCCATTCGGGAACCTGCTTTGCAATCTCCCTGATACCTTCATGTGAACCCAGCACTACACCGGCCCTGATACCGGGCACGCAGAAAAGTTTTGTAAAAGATCTTAATATATAGAGGTTATCGTATTTTCTGAGAAGATTTATGCTCTTGGTTCTGAATGAACCTTTGCATCCTTTCGAAAGCAAATAGAAACTTTCATCCAGAATTACTGTTGCTCCGGCCTCGTTTGCTTTCCTTATCATTTCATTAAAAACATCATCTTTTATATTCTTACCGGTAGGATTAATGGGATCGCACAAAAATACCAGATCCGTTTTATCTGTGATGGACTTTGTATCCTCCATGGTAAGATCAAATCCGGATTCCTTCATGGTATTGTGATACAGAATATCAACACCCGCTCCGTCAAGTGCCCTCTCATAACCCGTGTAGGAAGGTGCAAAGATAAGAGCATTTGCAGGGTGAAGGCTTCTTACGATGGCAGGGATAAGTTCCGATGCACCGCATCCCGCAAATACGTTACCGAAATCAAGTCCTTCCAGGTCAGCAATCTTTTCCCTGACAAGTCTCTGATTCTGATCCGGATATTCTTCGCAACGCTCAAGAGCCTTTATCAAAGCCTCTTTCATCTCCGGACGAATTCCCAGAGGATTAAGATTGATTGAAAAATCTATATTAACTTTGTTTCTGTAAATATCTCCGCCGTGTGACATATTCACCTGCTTTCGTTGCCAGCGAGCAACCGAAGACGGTTCTCAAAGGCTCAAATAGTTTATATGTTACATTTGACATTGCTTCAAAACATAATAATCATGAAAACTAAAACTATGACAATCACGGATAGTGCTTCCGTCATAAACATCAGAGCATTGGATCTTGCAACATCTTTTACTTCTGCATTCCTTTTCTCATCTCCGATGAATGGCTTATCAACCATAACACCGCCATAGAGATGAGGGCCGCCAAGTTTAAGTCCCAGTGCGCCTGCACATACGCTTTCGGTCTGTGCGGAATTTGGAGACTTGTGATTAAGTCGGTCTCTTTTCCAAATCTTTGCGGCACCTTTAGGATCGTACGCTTTAGAGAAGATTCTTAAAACAAATGCTCCCGCGATCATAAACAGTGCACTGATCCTTGAAGGAAGGAAATTAAATACATCATCGGCCTTTGCCGCAAGGAATCCGAAATCCTTAAATCTGTCGTTCTTATACCCGAGCATCGAGTCCATGGTATTAACTGCTTTATATAAGAATCCCAGTATAGGGCCTCCGATTGCAGTATAGATGAGAGGTGCGATAACTCCGTCGGATGTATTTTCCGAAACAGTCTCAACGGCAGCTTTTACAATCTCCTCTTCGGAAAGCTCTGCGGTGTCTCTTCCGACAATCATGGAAAGTTTGTATCTGGCACCGGGAATATCTCCCTTCTTAAGCTCCTTTGAAACCGCCATGCTTTCCTTACAAAGGCTTCTGGCAGCAAGGATGTAACAAGTAAGAATACTCTCAACAACAATCCCCAGATATTTATTTATCATGTACGCCCCGACTACGATCAAGGTTGAAAAGAAAACTGAAGTCAATATGACGATAAACCAAAGCAGGATTCCGCGTCTTTTTTCTCCCTTCGGATCACGGTTCTCTGCTCCTTTGGTCTCACCAAGAAGTTTCTTTTCAAGAACCATTATAAGCCTTCCGATATCCCTTATGGGATGGGGCATGAAATAAGGATCGCCAATAAACTGATCAAGCAAAATTCCGCAGATCAACGCGGTCATATGTAGTTGCAACAATGTTTTTACCATCGGTCTCAAGATCCATAACCCAGCAGTCCAGGTTCTTAGTCATAAAATGAAAATAGTTTTCTCCGGTGAGCTGACTCAAAAGTCCCATAATATTACCGCCGTGACAAACTATGGCAATGCATTCGTCCTCGTTCATATCACCGAGCGCCTTCATCAGTCCCGCCAAAGATCTTTCAATCAGATCCTCTCTTTTCTCGGCACCGGGAATGGGATCTTCACCGTTTGAATTGATCCACTCCTGATAGACAGGATCACCGTTAAGATCAGCGTAGTTTTTTCCTTCGAAATATCCGAAGTCCGTCTCGGTAAATTCATCAATGATATTCACCTCACGGTCGTCAAATAAGATCCACGCAGTTTCCCTTGCCCTGATCATGGGGCCGCAGTAAACCTTTTTAATCTGTTTATAAAACGATGCGGGAATCCTGGAACGTAATTCCTCCGCCTCTTTTATTCCTTCTTCACAGAGGGGCTGATCGGTTCTCAATCCTATATATCTCTTCTCGGTATTTCCGATCGTCACTCCGTGTCTTATCAGATAAACTTTCTTCCGTGCCATCAAATAAACCTCATGATCAAAATAACTAAGGCAACTATGCATGCGGCTCCGGTTTCCGATACGCTTACAAATAATCCCGCAGTATCTCCTGTCACTCCGCCGAATTCTTTTTGTGTTTTATTTTTATAATAAAGTGTGTATCCGGCAAAGAATAAAAGGACGCTCAGTGCGGTAACAGGATCAAGAATGATCATTATAACAGTCGCAGCCACAAGCTGAATCGACAAAAGTGCCACGGTACCTTTTCTCACTTTTCCCGCTTCCTTCGAAAGCATTCCGCTTTTTTTTGCTTTCTTTAAAAAGAGAGAAGTCAGTCCGGAGATGCATCTGCTTACCACGAAGATAAGTGAACACGCGATCACGGTCTCTTTGGTGAGTTCTTCCGATGTAAGGATAAATACGGAGGAAGCAAGTGCGATCAGGATCAGTTTTACAAGTGAGATAACCGAGAATGCTCCGATATGGGGATCTTTTAATATCTCAAGTTTCTTATCATGCTCCCCGTAGGAATTCAGTGCATCCGATGTATCCATGAATCCGTCCAGATGAAAACCTCCGGTGATAAGTATGGGAATCAGCACGGAAAGCATTGCCCTGACATAAGGATTGATCTGTGCCAAGGGCCCGATATTCAACAGACAGATAAGCGCTCCGATGACCGCTCCGACCAAAGGAAAGAAATCAAGGCTTGTTGCCATGTCATCTTCTTTCCACTCAAAGCGTGGCATGGGAATCCTCGAATATAACGTAAATGAAATTGCAATTCGTCTGAATACTTTCAAATCAGTTTCCTTCGTTTTCTTTGAGCAGATCATGAACCTCATCGCAAAAAGGAGTGATAAGTTCATTAGTCCTGCTCAGGGTCTTAACGTAAAATCTTGTGGCGTCATCATAACCCTCACCGTCACGGTCGTACTCATTGGTTACAATGATGAGATTGTGAACCTTTTCCGATAAAGCTTTGATCTCGTTAGCAGCTTTCGATGCGATATCGTCATATGCTTTTTCCGAGTCTGCTGTGTTAATGTCAAAATCAGGATCATCGAAAATATAATTCGAAACAAGATTTGCAACACACTCCAGCAGGATTGTTGAAGACTTGGCATCGCTTTTTTCATCTAAAACGCATGAGATGTCTTTCTGCTTTTCTATGGTGATAAAGCCTTTGCCTTCGCGCTGCTTTCTGTGCTTTTCAACCCGTTCTCTTCCTGCATCATCCATCACATTCATGGTTGCCAGGTAGTAGATCTTCTCATCTCCGGTTTCCAGTGCAAGTTTTTCCGCAAGGAGCGATTTGCCGGTATTGGACTTTCCGATGACAATGCTTATCATTTACTGTCAAACCTTTCATACTCTTCTATGGGAGTGTCCGCAAAATTCGTTCCACTCTTGTACATGGACATTACCATATCAAGAAGCGGGAACAGCATAACCGCACCGGTACCTTCACCGAGGGCCAGATTGCCGTAGATTACAGGATTAATTCCAAGTTCTTCAGATAAGATTTTCATTCCGATTTCTTTTCCCATGTGGGAAGCAATCATATATTCCTTACATCCCGGAACGAGGCGGTTTGCGATAAGTGCTGCCACCATGCTGATAAATCCGTCGATCACAATGGGGACCTTATAAATTGCGCCGCCGATAAACACTCCGGTGAGACCTGCGATATCAAGTCCGCCGACTCTGCAAAGTGCATCAAAAGCATCGCTGCATCCGTCAGGGAAATGAAATGCGAGTGCCTTTTCTATCACCTCTATTTTACGGCTAAGTCCCTCATCCGACAAACCCGCACCTCTTCCGGTGCATTTTGCAGGTTCAAGACCCGCAAGAATGCTCAAAAGTGCGGATGAAGTGGTCGTATTTCCGATTCCCATCTCACCTGTTGCGATAATGGAAATTCCTTTATCTTTAAGTTCTTTTACACTATCGATTCCTGCTTCGATTGCTTTCAGGACTTCATCCTCGGTCATGGCAGGCTCATGGAGAAAATTCTTTGTTCCCTTAGCAACTTTTCTGCAAACAACACCCTCGGGAGTATCATCGGAATCAATCCCTATATCTACCGTGAGGATGTGTGCGGGATAATTCTTAAGCATGATGCCGACGGAACTTTTTCTTTTGCCCATAAGCGCTGCAACTTCATAAGTAACTTCTTTGCCGGTCTGGGATACGCCTTCGGCTACAATCCCGTTATCAGCGCACATGATGATTAGACCTTTTTCCAAGAGGTCAAAATCCGTATTTCCCAGGACACCCGCAATCTTACAAACAGTATCTTCAAAAGCACCAAGTCCGTCGATGGGTTTGGCAAGCGCGTCCCATTTTCTCTTAGCTTCCGCCTTGAGCTCCGGATCCGGTATTTCTATTTTTATATTGTGAAGTTCTGACTTTGTCATCTGTTTAATCCGAGTAAATTATAGATATATTCCATATCAAGGCTGTTTCGAAGATTTTCTGCAAGCTTGTCATATGCGATTTCCTTGCGGTCTTTATAATCCTCTACGGAAGAGGTATCCGCTTTTTTACCACGCGATTCTGCGACAGATCTTACAACACCTTCCAGAATCTCTTTCTTATCAAAGAATCCATGGACATAGGTTCCGTACACATTGTCTTTGCAATATCCGGTCCCTCCTGAAGTGAATTCCTTAAGTTCTTCGGTGGGATGAGTTTCTCCCATATGAATTTCGTAACCGGTAACGGGAGCACCTTTGAGAGATTCTAAGATTCCTGTGGATGAAACAATACTTCCGTTATATACGGTTCGTACCTTCTCACTTCCCATAACTGTCTTAACGGGAAGAAGCCCGAGTCCTGTTTCGCTTCCGCCTGATTCGGTACATTCAGGATCTTCAACCGATTCACCAAGAATCTGATATCCCCCGCAAATGCCGATAACCACAGTGCCTTCTTTTGCTTTCTTGATGATTGCATCGAAGAGTCCGTTCTTTTTCAGTTCTCTCAGGTCTTCGATAGTATTCTTGGAACCGGGGATTATAAGAATGTCGGGATCACCAACTTCGGAAGTTTTCTCCACATATCTTACGGATGCTTCCCCAATCTGATCAAAAGTATCAAGATCGGTAAAGTTGGAGATCATCCGAAGTTTTATGACAGCAATGTCAAATTCTCCAACCGTTTTATTCGTAAATCTTTCGGAAAGAGAATCTTCATCATCTATCTTGATATCCATATAAGGAACAACACCGACAACTTTTGTTCTTCCTTTATCCTCAAGGATATTTATTCCACTTTCAAAAAGCTTTCCATCTCCACGGAATTTGTTTACGATAAGTCCCTTTACTCTTTCTCTTTCTTTTTCCGTAAGGAGATCAAGAGTTCCGAGAAGCTGAGGAAAGATTCCGCCTCTGTCAATATCACCGACCAAAAGCACGGGAGCATCTATCATCTCAGCAAGCCCCATGTTTACAATGTCACCATCTTTAAGATTGAGTTCAACCGGAGAACCGGCGCCCTCTACCACAATGACGTCGGCCATATCGGAAAGCTTATCGTAAGCTTTCATGATCTCCGGAATGTAATCCTTCTTATGACGGAAGTAATCCATGGCTTTCATGTTGCCGACCACTTTGCCGTTAACGATAACCTGAGAACCCATGGATGATGTGGGCTTAAGAAGAATCGGATTCATCTCAGCCATAGGTCTGATGCGCGCGCACTCCGCCTGCACAACCTGAGCCCTTCCCATCTCAAGGCCTTCATCCGTGATATAAGAATTGAGAGCCATGTTCTGGGATTTAAAGGGAGCAACCTTGTATCCGTCATCCGCAAAGATCCTGCAAAGCCCAGCAGCAACCAGGCTCTTACCTGCGTTGGACATGGTGCCCTGAATCATGATGACTTTAGCTTTTTGTGAAGTGTTGTCTATCACGGGAGTTTCAGAAGTCAAAGTAATATCTTCAAGATGATTATCCGCATGCTTTTCTTCTTCCCAGTACTGACTACCGAGTAGTTCGGATTCAACTCCCTCAATGTTATAAAGCTTTCTAATAAAACTCTCCGTACACACTTCGCCGGGAGTTCCGATTTTCAGAACTTTTCCTTCACCTACGGCTATAACGACATCCGAAACTTTCCTTGCGATGTCCAGTTCATGAAGAGACATAAGGACCGCAATATTTTTCTCAGAAGCAAATTGTCTTATTTTGCCGAGAAGGTCAATCTTATATCTGATATCCAGATAGGATGTGGGTTCATCTAGAATAAGCACATCAGGCTCCTGACAAATAGCTTTTGCAAGAAGTGCGCGCTGCTTTTGTCCGTCACTGAGCTCGTTGAAATACCTATCCGCAAGAAGTGACGTGTCCGTCTGCTCCATAGCATCACGAACCTTGTCTTTATCTTCTTCCGAAAGTATTCCAAGTTTTCCGGTATAAGGATATCTTCCGACTTCAACGACTTCCCTGACTGTCATCAGTTCCGTACGAATCTTCTCCGTCATGACCATGGACATAGCCTTGGCAGTATCATAGAAACTCAGAAGTGACTTATCCTTACCGTTCAGATATACCACGCCGCCTCGGCCTTCAAGCTCACCGGTAAGTGTCCTGAGAAGTGTGGTCTTACCGGATCCGTTAGGTCCGATGAGCGTAACTATCTTACCCGGAACCGCTTCGATACAGATTTCTTTTATCAGGTCGCTTCCGTAACCGATACTTAGATTTTCAGTTTTGATGCCTTTAGTTTCGGTCATTTACAAGCGTTCCTTTTTCCTGTTCATCATTACATATATAACTACGGGAACCAGTAAAATTGCAGTCACTGAGCTGATGCTTACTTCGGTGGGAGCAAATACAGTTCTTGCTATCGCATCACACAGAAGTGTTACTATGGCGCCTCCGATAAATGATGCAGGAATCACCACATTGCTTCTGTCTGTTTTAAGCAAAGATCTTACCAAATGCGGGACCGCGATTCCGACGAAAGATATGGGACCCGCGAAAGCTGTAACGCATGCAGCAAGAAGGCTTGATACTAGTATCAGAACAACTCTCAGCATTCTGATATTTACTCCGGCATTTCTCGCATAGTTTTCACCAAGTCTGTATGCGTTCATTGGTTTGATGATTGTAAGCGATGCGATCAAACAGACAATTATCACTATGGTAAATACTCTGATTTCTTTCCATCCTATGCCCGACAAGCTTCCCATGGACCAGTTATGAAGATTTACGATATTTGAGTCATCCGCAAAAGTCACAACAAAATCCGTTATGGCAGAGCAGATATATCCGATCATGATGCCGCATACCACGAGGATGCCCATACTTTTTACTTTGACGGAAATGGCAAGTACAAATGCCATGACGATAAGCGATCCGATAAATGCAGATACTACCATTGCAATAAGTCCGATGCTCTTACCTCTTGATAGGAAGAAGATCATCATAAGTGCAACACAAAGCTTTGCACCGGAGGAAATTCCTAAGACATAAGGACCCACGATAGGGTTTGCAAAAAATGTCTGGAGAAGATATCCGCTCAAAGCAAGAGCTCCGCCGAGAACAAGTGCTGCCACAGCTCTCGGAAGTCTGATGTTTAAGATGATGGCAGCTGAAGTACCCTCCGTCTTTCCTGCGAAGATGCTCAATATCTCATTCACCGAGATAGAGGTACTTCCCAAGACGATGTTCAAGCCGAATAGAGCAGCCATCAACAATATGCATATTGTGAAAAATATGATGCTTCGTTTCTTGGTCATTTTATGTTCTATATGTACAGTGGGGCTATAATATCCTTTGTTTTTCCTCAGAATTATTGCCCTTATAGCTTCAACTTGGCGTTTTTTCATACTCAGGGCTGTAATTCTCTTAGTTTCCGAGGAAACTATGGCCCCGGCTAATAATTCTGCACTATTCTTAGTTTTATTAGCCTTTGATGATTCAACAGCTCGCCTTTTCCTCCTCAGAAGCTAATAATTCTGCATCATTCTTCGTTTTATTAGCCTTTGATGATTCAACGGCTCGCCTTTTCCTCCTCAGAAGCTAATAATTCTGCATCATTCTTCGTTTTATTAGCCTTCCATGTATTATCATGGCATGATTTCATGAAAAAAGGCTAATATTTCTGTGTTTCCGAGGAATTTATTAGCCCGAAGGCTCTTTCCGAACCCGCCTCAGTTCAGCTTGTAAATATAAGTATACTCCCTCTCAACTCCATTGAAGATATCGCTTAAGTCTCTGACGAACTCGGCCATGCCGGTGGTTTGCTGGAAGAGGTTGCGCTCGGTGCAGTATACTCTTCCCTCTTTGACTGCTTTGAAGTCTGCGAACATGGGATCAAGGGCGATGAGCTCATCAATCGAGGAAATCTCTCCTGCAATGGTTGAGTTATAGATGAGGATATCCGCATCCTTGGCGCCTGCGTAGAAATCCTCAGCCTGCATGTTCATGGTGGACAGTGCGTTTTCACCCTCGCCCGCATTTTCGGGAACGTAATGACCGCCGGAGATTTCTATCATGCTTGTGATATAATCTCCGTTCTTTCTGACATTTATCATCCCGTTTGCAGTCACATGGAAAAATGCCACTTTCATTCCGGTATCAGGCTTGTCCGTAAGAACTGCTTCGAGCTCCCTCAGTTGCTCATCAAAATAAGCATTTGCTTCATCTTCCAGATCAAAAAGCACTCCATACAGCTTGATCCACTCAAGTCTTCCCAGAGGATTCTTCTCATAACTGGAAGTCTCGATAAGTACCGGAATTCTAAGTTCCTTCAGCTTCTCGATAACCGAAGGCTCGTGGTAGATCATGGTGTTTTCAATCGCAAGATCACATCCCGAATTCAGTAAGAGTTCATAATCCGGAGCTCTGTATTTTCCGGCATAGAGGATATCACCCGAAGCCATAGCTGAAGCCGCTTCCTCAACATACCAATCACTTTCCTTGGTTCCCGACAAAACAATACGGTCAAGCGCTCCGCATGTAACTATCAGATCCATGGCAGAAGTGCTGACAAGATATGTCCTGTCTAAAGGCTTCTGCAGGATCATAACTCCGTCAGGTAATCCTTCGGGCACGCTCCCGCCTTCAGGCACAAGCAGATATTCTCCGGACATTCCGATAGAGATCACACTGTAATCTCCGAACCTTGTAACCTTATACCCGACAGCATATTCAGGGATCAACTCTCCTGTTTTCGAAAGACCCGCTTTTTCCAAAGCATCAAAAAGCTCACTTTCGGAAACCGAAGACGAACTAATAACTTCACTTGATGTAACAGTCTTCTCTCCCCAGGTGATGGTGTATTCGATCTCATGAGGAGTACTCATTGCTACAGTATCACCGATAACGGTAAGAGGCTCGGTAATATTATCCAGACTAACCGTAAATGTGGAAGGTCCGCCGGGATTTTCATTGTCATATCTGATACCGTTAACGATCATGTAATCGTAATTAACACTGCTCCAGACAAATACCGCAGACAGGTCACCATCCACGGATGTAACCTCTACCGGAGACTCAATATAAGCTTTTCCGGTGCCGCCTTCAAAGCCGATATCGATCAGATAGGTCTCTTTTACACTTGAAACCTGCTCTTCTACATTTGCCTGATTAACAAAGGTAACCCCCTGCGAATTGCAGGAGGTTACGCATAGTACTACTGTCAGAACAAACAGTAAGGATATTTTCTTCTGTAATGATCTTCTAAAATTCATAATTAATCCGCAAGCGAAACACTGACCTTGTGATCGTACCAAACGCCTTTGGTTCCGATCAGTGCAAGATCAAATTCGTTGTCCAGATAAGGAACGGGTACATCAAATCCGTAAACAGTCTCAGTAAGTCCGTCACTGTATGTAACCTCATCCTCGGTGGGCTGTAATAAAACGGCACCTTCCTTCTGTGCATCCTCCGCAAGTCCGGGATAAAGGTTTACTATCTTCTGAGATCCGAGTGTGATGTGAACGGTCATTTCACCGTTTTTAACCGTAAGCACAGCTCTATTTTCATATGCTTCATTGATGCGGAACATAGAGCTGTCAGTTAAAAAAAAACCTCGTACTCCCCATCCTCAAGTGAAGCGGTCTTAATATCAAGTCCTGAGATAACCTCTGCGGTATGAGCAACATAAAGTTCCTGAACTGCGGGGATTCTTCCGAGACCTTCGATCTGGCAATCGATGGAATCAAAATATCCTGATGCCTCGAACATGCTCTTCCAGGAATCCTCATCATCTCCTGCCATGTCGTTGTTTGCATGATCACCGGCAACAACCATAAGGGGACGAAGGATAACGGTGGTATAACCGGCTTCGTGAACTGCTTCGATTATGTTCTCACAAGCAGTCTCTTCGGGCTCACCCTCTACGGTTCCGATGAATACGTTGTCGTATCCGAGCTCAGCCATCTGAGTTGCCATCTGGCTGTAGGAAACCTTTGCGGTATGTGCGGTTCCGTGACCCATGAATACGAATGCAACGCCCTCTTCAGCAGCTGCATCAAGACTGTCGTATCCTGCAGCCTGAACGCTTTCGGCAACGATTGCTTCGGCAACTGCCTTCTTATCTTCGTTAATAACGGTAGCATCGCTTCCTACTTCTCCGAGAAGGGGCTCAGCTACGGATACAGTCTCAAAATTATCCTTGTACTCCTCAACAGCCTCGATAAGCTCGTCATACTCTGCGCCGTGCATCAGATGAGTGGGCTGGATAACAAGATTCTTAACGCCGTTATCTACCGCTCTCTGAAGTGCCTGCTGAACGTTATCGATCTTCTCACCGTCTCTTGCATTAACGTGATTGATAATGATCTGAGCGGTGAAAGCTCTTCTTACGGACCAATCGGGATTAGCATCAGCAATTGCTTTCTCAATACCTGCGATATCCTCGGAACGGCTTTCATTAAATGAAGTTCCGAAAGATACTACAAGGATCTCATTTTCACCTATACCGTCAGCGTTCAAAGGATCGTCCTTGGAAGCATCGCCGGTATCTCTTCCAAAATAATCGGGATCAGCCTCTTCACCCTCAACGAGCTCTTTCTGCTCATCGGTAAGTGCATCCCATGCAGCCTTTGCTGCTGCACAAAGTTCATCAGTCTCCTCGGTCCATTCCTGAACGTAGATAGCATCGATAAGATCTGCAACTTCCATTGCTCTCTCCTCATCACTGAGTTCGGGTTCAGCTTCAACCTCGGGCTCTGCCTCGGGTTCAGCGGTCTCTTCTACAGCGGGAGTCTCCTCTACGGGAACTTCCTCTGCGCCATTTGCGCAGCCGGCAAGCATTGACATGGTCATGGATGCTGCCAAAATTACGGTTAACAACTTCTTTTTCATTTTTTACTCCTCCTAATCTATACAAAGAAGGACAATAAAAAACTCATCCCGGATAAGGATGAGTAAAGGGCGCACACAAAGGGCAGGGCTATACCCCTGCTTATGTGATACGATCAATTACTCGTGATCCGGATGCTGTTCCTGTATCGTTATACATGGCAGGTTTCCCGGCTCATACCTCCTAACGGAAAAGAAAACAATCCGTTAACGCAACCTTTCTGCCTTCCCGGTTTCCCAGTGACTTATGTGAAAGACTGCTCGGTATCTACGGTGACGAGTTCGCACAGGCCTTAAACCTGTTTCCCTTTTAACGTCGGAAGCAAAATTCGCTTCTTCGGCACCACATACCCTTCTTTGTTAAATTGCCCTAAGATTATAGCACATGTAGACAAGGACGCAAGCATAAGGCGGTTCCTGCGTTCACGTCACCCCTCGTTTCACAGGAACCGCCCACTGCAACCTATTCCAATTTCCCTGTTGCTGCGTCTTTTATGCCTTTGAAAAGCATATCTTTGGCCTTTTTATAGGGATAATCTTTCTCGTAATCGGGTCTCATTTTGTAAACCCAGCGAAATCCCCAAAGCATAGCCCACTTTCCATAAAGGAAATGATACAAAACTCCCCTGTCATAGAAGAGCTTATCGTTATATCCGTTAAACCAGGTTGAGGGCCTCGGGATTTCCTCGCCCAAAACCACCGGTGAAGCAAGCATCTTAAAACCGGCTTTTCTCATATCATTGATAAAAAGAGAATCCTCACCGTTGGAGTACTTGGCGCCTCCTCCGAACAAAAGGCTGTACTTAACGCCTGCTGCCTTAAGCTTCGATGCCCTCACCGCAATACTGTAAGCAGGATATCTTCCGCTGTTGTACCATTTAACCCACTTATAATCCTCATTCCAGTAGGTTCTTCTTTCCTCGCACACTCTTACATTAAAGAAAATGGCGTCCGCATCCGGATGATCCGTGAATTCTTTTAAAACCTTCTCCTCGTATCCTTCGTCGTATACGATATCCTCGTCCGCAAAAAGAATGATATCCGCATTTGCATGTTCAATGCAGATATTACGGTTAAGACCCACTCCCTTTGTCTGGGATCTGATGGAGAGAACCCTTTTTTCTCCCAGGTCAAAGAATTCGTCGGATTCTTTTTCCTCAAGCTGGGATACAATAACCGCATCCGAAGCTATATTCATTTTTTCGGCAAGCTCACGTGCATCTTTCTGTACACATGAGACCAATAATTCAAATGTCATATTTTTCCCTCAAAAGAGATTATAACACGTTTCATTACTGTCTTTTTCACAGAAATAGGGAACCCGGAAAGGTTCCCTATTTGATCATGCTTACTTTTTAGTCTTCTTGGAGGGCTTTCCCTGAGCCTTCTCTCTTTCCTTCGCCCTGTCCAGCATCTGCTTTACGTAGTGGCCGGTGTAGGAAGCCTTGACCTTAACGATCTCTTCGGGAGTCCCTTCTGCGATAACCGTACCGCCTCTGTCGCCGCCCTCGGGGCCCATATCAATAATATAATCCGCACACTTGATGACGTCCAGATTGTGCTCGATGACAACCACGGTGTTTCCGCCGTCCGAGAGTCTTGCAAGGATTTCAACCAGCTTGTGTACATCCGCAAAATGAAGTCCGGTAGTGGGCTCATCCAGAATATAGATAGTCTTGCCGGTGGCACGCTTGGAAAGTTCGGTTGCCAGTTTAATACGCTGTGCCTCACCTCCGGAAAGTTCGGTTGAAGGCTGACCAAGCTTGATATATCCGAGACCAACATCATAGAGAGTCTGAATCTTATTCCTGATTGAAGGAATATTTTCGAAGAACTTCAGTGCTTCTTCTACTCTCATATCAAGCACATCGAAAATGCTCTTTCCTTTGTACTTAACTTCAAGAGTTTCTCTGTTGTAACGCTTACCTCCGCAGACTTCGCAGGGCACATAAACATCGGGAAGGAAGTGCATCTCAATCTTGATGATACCGTCGCCGGAGCAGGCTTCGCATCTGCCGCCTTTTACGTTAAAAGAAAACCTTCCCTTTGCATATCCCATGCTTCTTGCATCTTCGGTGGATGCGAAGAGATCTCTTATCATATCGAATACACCGGTATAGGTTGCGGGATTCGATCTTGGAGTTCTTCCGATGGGGCTCTGGTCAATACAGATTACTTTATCCAGCTTCTCTATGCCTGTGATTCCCTTGCACTTTCCGGGAATGGTATGGGCACGGTTAAGCTTTCTTGCAAGATATTTATGAAGTATCTCGTTAACCAGTGAAGATTTACCGGAACCTGATACACCTGTAACGCAGGTAAATACTCCGAGAGGAATCTTTACATCGATATTTTTCAGATTGTTTTCTGCGGCACCTTTAACCGTGATCCATCCTGCAGGCTTTCTGCGGACCTCAGGAACTGGGATAGCCAATTTGCCTGACAGATACTGACCTGTTACGGACTCGGGAACCTTCATTATCTCTTCCGCGGTTCCGACAGCTACTACTTCTCCGCCGTGAGAACCTGCACCGGGTCCAATGTCTACGATGTAATCCGCAGCAAGCATGGTGTCCTCATCATGCTCTACTACAAGGAGTGTATTACCAAGGTCTCTGAGATGCTTGAGTGTCGCCAGAAGTTTATCGTTATCTCTCTGATGAAGACCGATACTGGGCTCATCGAGAATGTAGCACACACCCACAAGTCCCGATCCGATCTGAGTCGCAAGTCTTATACGCTGAGCCTCACCGCCGGAAAGAGTTGCGGTTGCTCTTGAAAGTGACAGATAATCAAGTCCGACATCAACCAAGAATCCGACACGGTTCTTGATCTCTTTTAAGATTCTCTCACCGATTATTGCCTGCTGCTTTGTAAGATTAAGTCCTTCGAGAAATGACTTCAGATCCAGAATGGAGAGAGTTGTCATCTCGTAGATATTCTTATCGCCAACAGTTACGGCAAGTGATTCCTTCTTAAGTCTCTTACCGCCGCACTCTGAACAGGGAGTGATGCGCATGAAGGCTTCATACTCAGCTTTCATTGTCTCGGAAAAAGTCTCTCTGTAACGGCGCTCAACATTTTTCACAAGACCTTCAAACACTGTGGGATATACGCCCGAACCACGCTGTCCCACATAGTGAACATCAACGCTCACATCGGTTCCGTTCAAAAGGATATCTTTGACCTTATCCGAATAATCCTCAAAGGGTGTATCAAGATCGAATTTGAATTTCTTACAAAGTGCCTGAAGGAGGGCGTTGGTAAAGCTTCCTTCCTGATTGCATGACTGCCAGCCTGTCACAATAATGGCGCCGTCATTTATGGAAAGAGATGTATCGGGGATCATAAGCTCCGCATCAAATTCCATCTTGTATCCGAGACCCGCACATACGGGGCAGGCACCGAAGGGATTGTTGAAAGAAAAACTTCTGGGCTCAACCTCCGATATGCTGACTCCGCAATAAGGGC
>JAEEGL011239160.1_pt1 | contig 24817 bp, 20 predicted proteins | sample 9134231 | NCBI WGS metagenome assembly JAEEGL01 (sample SAMN16246548, study PRJNA631951) | gut metagenome | biome: gut microbiome; feature: rumen; material: fiber-attached | host: Bos | place: Iran: Karaj | collected 2018-10
ATACAGATTGGATAAAGCAAATATTATTCATTGCCCAATTGGAAAGGCTTCTTTCTTAGAAGCAGATTTGAACGACAACTTCCAGTCGCTTCTGGGAGCTGACTTTAAGCATAAGCCAAGTGCTTTAAAAGGTCAGTATTTAAAGAGCATTACACTTGCGCCTACAATGGGCCCTGGTGTTAAGGTTAGGGTTGCTTCAGTTTCCGCTGAATAATCTTAGTTGACACCGCATATAAATCATGCTATATTACTAGGGCTGTGCAAACAGTCACAGTATATATAATGTTGCCGAAGACAGCAGGTGGCTTTGGAGTGTATCCGAGCCGTAACGTAGATCTACCTGCCGAGGATGAGATTGATTTTTTGATTTTATTTCTCCCTGTCTTTAGGCAGGGAGATTTTTTCGTAAAAATCTCCTGTCAAAGCAACAAACTAAAATAGGAGGTAAAAAAATGGCAAAAGTTGAATTAAAACAGCCAGTCATCGCTGAGATATCTGAGAACATCAAAGACGCTGCTTCTGTAGTTGTTGTTGATTATCGTGGTCTTACCGTTGCTGAAGATACTGAATTACGTAAGCAGTTACGTGAAGCAGGCATCGTGTACAAGGTATACAAGAACACAATGATGAACTTCGCATTCAAAGATACAGATTTTGAGCAGTTGAAAGATGTATTGGAAGGACCTAGCGCTATTGCAATTTGTAAAGAAGATGCTACTGCAGCAGCTCGTATCCTTGCAAAGTTCGCTAAGACCGCTCCAAAGCTTGAGATCAAAGCAGGTGTTGTAGAGGGTACCCTTTATGACGCAGAGGGAATGAAGACAATCGCTTCCGTTCCTTCAAGAGAAGAGCTTCTTTCCAAGTTACTTGGAAGCTTACAGTCACCGATTACCAACTTTGCTCGCGTCTTAAACCAGATCGCAGAACAGGGTGGAGAAGGTGCAGCTGAAGCAAAAGAAGAAGCACCGGTTGCAGAGGAAGCTCCTGTAGAGGAAGCACCTGCAGCAGAGGAAGCAGCAGCTGAAGAGGCTCCTGCAGAAGAAACTACTGAAGAGTAATTAAAATTATTAAATGGAGGATATTATCATGGCAAAGATGAGCACAGAAGATTTTATCGCAGCTATCAAAGAGCTTAGTGTATTAGAGTTAAATGACCTTGTAAAGGCATGTGAAGAAGAATTCGGCGTATCTGCAGCAGCAGGCGTTGTAGTTGCAGCAGCAGCTGGTGACGGCGCTGGCGCAGCTGAGGAAAAGGATGAGTTCGACGTAGAGCTTACAGATGTAGGTCCTAACAAGGTTAAGGTTATCAAGGTTGTACGTGAAGCTACAGGTCTTGGCTTAAAAGAAGCTAAGGATTTAGTAGACAACGCTCCTAAGGTATTAAAGGAAGCTGCTGATAAGGCAACTGCTGAAGATATCAAGGCTAAGTTAGAAGCTGAAGGCGCTAAGGTTACTTTAAAGTAATTTAGTTTCCTGATTAATCTAAATATGCTAAAATTTTCCCGTAGGGTACGTAAGTACTCTGCGGGATTTTTTGTTATACGGGGTTGTGGCTATGCCCCGTTTTTAAACGTATGAAATAAGGGGAATTATTTCGTGGAAATACCTGAAAGTTATTTTGAAGACGAAGTGCGGGAGGGCTTTTTTATCCCCAGCATGATGAAGCGCTGCTGGGCGGCCCAGATGGAAGTACTTTCCGACATCGATGCACTGTGTAAAAAATATAATATTGCTTATTTCGCTGACTCAGGGACTTTAATTGGTGCGGTGCGCCATGGCGGTTTTATTCCCTGGGATGATGATTTGGATATCGGAATGACCCGGGAAAACTATGAGCTGTTTTTGGAGCATGCGGATGAACTTCCGGACAACTATACGGTTTTAAACTGGAGAAAGACCCCGGAGTGGATCAATGCTTTTTCCCGAGTGGTAAATACCACCTCCATTCGTTTTGATGAGGAGTTTTTAAATCAATATCACGAATTTCCCTATTCTGCCGGGGTGGACGTCTTCGTATTTGACTATTTGTACCGGGACAAGGAAAAGGAAGCAAAGCGTACGGAGCGTGCCAAGCTTTTGCTTGAAATCGGAGAGGCCATTTCCAAACACGGAGACTATGATGAATCTGTAGAGAAGATGGTGCGCGATGTGGAAGAAATGTACGGATTTGATATTGTTCGGTCCGAGGATATTCCCATGCAGATTTTTGCGGTGGCAGAACCTTTGTTGTGTGAGACCCCAAGGGAGGAAGCGGACGAGATTGCACTAATGCCTGCGTATTTTCGATTTGGCGGTACCCAGGGCAGAATCATTACCTATGAAGAAACCATTCGAGTTCCTTTTGAACTTACGGAGATACCCGTTTCCATTCATTATGATGAAGTGCTGCATGCTCGCTACGGGGAATATATGAAGGTATATCGCAATGGGGGAATGCATGATTATCCCTACTATAAGGCACAGGAGAAAATTCTGGTGGATAAGACAGGGTGGAGATTCTGGAATTACCGCTGGAATCTGGAGGAAGTGACCTTAGGCTTAAGAATCCGGCAGGAGCAGGAAGCGACAAAAGAGGGTATTAAGGAAAAAATTGCGCAGATCGAAAGTATGATTGAAAGCAATCCGGATGTCTACGGAAGTTTGCGGGGACATTTGGATGTGCTGAAGCAAAATGTACATTTGGGCTCTTCCGGCAGAGAAGAAGTGGTGTTTTTAACCGTGGGCGGGGATGCCTGGAAAAACTTCGATTACTTCTACCGGAAAGAAGCGGCCTATGAGAATACGGATGTGTATGTGATTCCCATTCCCTTTTTTGATTTAAACCTGGACGGAACGGTTCGACAGAATCATTATGTGACGGAGGGGATTCCCGGGGATGTGACCATCACATCTTTTAATGACTATAATTTGGAAGCCCGCCACCCGAAACGAATTTATTTTCAGATTCCCTATGACGGGGAAAATCCGGCGTATTCTTTGCACCCCGTATATTTTTCAGGGGAACTTTTAAAGTATACGGAGGAACTGATTTACGTTCCTTGTTTAGACATCTATGAGATGGACCCCGGGGATGAAAAGGCTTTCTTTTGCATGGATTATTATGTGAAGATGCCGGGGATTATGCATGCGGATAAGGTGATTCTGCCGACGGAGAATTTAAAGGAGAATTATATTCGGGCTTTGGTGGAATTTGCAGGTGAGGATACAAAGAATCTTTGGGAAGAAAAAATCCAAGTGGAGGACTATCGCCCGAAGAAAGAAGCAGAAGGTGGAAAGAAAAAGATTTTGTATTACACCAACTTTTCTTCTTTTGTTTCCCACAGAGATTTGGCACTGGATAAAATCCGAAGAAACCTGGATGTGTTTTTTGAAGCAAGTGATCAGGTGGAACTTTATTGGATGATTTCACGGTCCACAAAGGAAGTGCTTCTTTGGAAATGTCCGGAAGCTTATGAGAAGCTGATGGAGCTTTACCGTAAGTATGAAGCGGATGGCTGGGGCCGTGTGGTGACAAGCGAGGATGATCCGGTACTTGCCATGATGGATGCCTTTTACGGGGAACCGGGGAAATTGGCACACATTGCCAATGCCAATAAGATTCCGGTAATGATACAAAATGTGGAGTGTTAACAGATGTTTACTGTCTCGGATGAGTTTTTGAAAGAAGAGGTACGATGCGGCTTTACCATTTCTGCCCGAATGAAGCAGGCTTGGGCCGCGGAGCTAAAGATTCTTTCGGAAATCGATGCCTTGTGTAAAAAATATAATATTACCTACTTTGCGGAGGTGGGGACTCTTTTGGGGGCAGTGCGTCATCATGGGTTTGTGCCTTGGGATGACGATATTGATCTGGCCATGAAGCGAGAGGACTATATGCGATTTTTAAGCGTGTGCCACGAGCTCCCGACGGATTATCGGGTGCGTTCCATTTACAATGACGAGACCGGTACCTATGCCCAGTTTCATGCGGTGGTGGAAAACTTCGCAGGGGATAAGCTGGAGTGGGACGAAGAGCGAAACGCCAAGTTTTTCGGATGCCCCTTTATCTGTGGTGTGGATGTGTATCCGCTGGATTATATTCCGAGGGATGAGAATACCCGCAAGATGCAGTCCCTTCTGTATAATATGGCCTATGTCCTGGCCAAGGATTTTGACAAACGAAGCGGCGAGGCTGAGTATTATAAAGATTTGGCTACGCTGGAAGCTCATTGCGGGGGACAATTTGCGGCGGATGCACCACTGCGTCCTCAGATTTTTCAGTTGGCAGATCGGATTGCTTCTATGGTAGGAGAGGCGGATGCGGATGAGATGGACTATTTCCCAAAGATGGTTACCGGAGCGGAAGGAAATGTTCGGCGAAAAGAATGGTTTGATGGATCGGTTTACCTGCCTTTCGAAATGACGGAGATTCCGGTGCCAATCTGTGCGGATGATGCATTAGAGAAACATTTTGGTGACTATGGTCGGTTTCATAAGGGATTCAGTGGACACGATTATCCTTTCTATGCCAGCCAGGAAGAGTTATTTGCTTTGCAGGGCTTTCTTGAAAAAGAAGTTATAAAGGTCGAAGAATGAAAAAGATTTTTTATTATACGGATGTGTTGCCGCTGCTTTCTAAGCAGGAGGTGGCCATTGAGAAATTAAAATATAATCTGGGTGTCTTTGAAGCCAGTAAGGACGAAGTGCAGCTGGTGTGGCATCCCTATGTGCGGATGAAGGAATATCTGGAAAAGAACCGCTGCCCTGTGACGGCGGAGTACCTTTCTTTGGTGGAGGAATTCCAATCCGCCGGCTGGGGCGTGCTGGACACCTCGGAGGATGCCGTTTCTGTACTGGAGTCTTGCGATGCTTACTACGGCGATGTCTCTGATCTGGTCTACTACGCCACCGAATCCCACAAACCCGCCATGCTCATTAATTATGAGTGCGTAGATTAGCAGGATGCACAATAATTTTTTGATTATTTGTGCAATATCCCTATATTCTTGATTTTTCTGTCATTTTCATAAAAAGCATGATAAAATACTGTAAAGGATGCCAAGGAAGGCTCCGATATATTTTACAAGAAGTATAGTATAGGTGTGTGCCAAGGATGGAAAACATGAGAGAGCAGATATGGAAGTCAATTAAATATTTGTCTCATAGATATGTGAGTTTCCGGTGGATTGCAATAGGTTCTGTTGCAATCTATTTGTTCTGTCGTGATTTATTGCGACTGACTGTTTGGCCGGAACCTCGCAAGAGAGTTTCGGCTGCGTTAGCGATGCTAATGGCAGCTATTTTATTCTTCTCTCAGCCGGTGTTTACTTTATATACTTACGCAACAGAGATTCCGGGGGAAGTATCTGAAGAGGTAGCGGAACCGGAAGAGGAAGCTGCAGAAGAAGAGACTGCTGAGGTGCCGGAAGAAGTTGAAGAGACGGTAGAAGAGATTGCCGAAGAAGATGAAGAAGAGATTTCGGAAGAGGAAAAAATAGAGGATATTCTCTCTGTAAGTGATCCTATAATAGCACAGGATGTGGAGTACTTAAGTACCTATGGAAAGTATCTCCTCGTTCTTCGAAATACAAGTGAACTAACCACCATCGCAAATATCCAAATTTCAGCAGAAATGCTGCAGGGCGAATTGGTGGATTATAAAACGGAGAGCGAGATTACGGATGAAGCCTTCCGTGAGTATTTGGGATTAGAACCTTTGGAGGCTGAGGTACCGGAAGAAGAACCGGCAGAAACGATTGAAGAGTATGCAGAAGAACCAACGGAAGAAATGACTGATGTTTTGTATCCGGAGGCGATTGCTCTCCCGGATGAGGACGGCGTGTTTACACTTGATGAAATGGCCCCAAAGTCGGTTGCGATTATAAGACTGAATGTTAAAACCGGGTTTGAGAATCAGGAACTTCCGGATGTGATTTCTGTAACAGCTGATGGATTGACAGAAGAGTGTATCATCCAAAAGGAAGTTTCGGAAGAACTGATGAAAGAGATTACCTATGTACCATCAGAGGAAGAGGTAATTGAGAATCCGACCGATGCTGACGAATCGGATGTGACGAAAGAAGATGAATCAGAATCGAAAGAGGAAATCTCAACAGACGAAGAGTCTACCTTAGCGGAAGATATGGAAGAGCCAGAGGAAACTGAGGAAGACGAAGAAGATTTAGAAGAAGAGGAAGAACCGGAGAAACTGATGGATGAAGAGACTCCGGAGTATGCATGGAATCTCTCTGAGGAGAATTTTCATATTTTAAATTTAAACTTAACAGATAAAGGAGAGCAGCTGTCCGGTCTGGCAGGTGTTTACATAGAAGTAGATGATGCATATCAGAATCCGGAAAAAACATCGGAAGAAAAGATGACTCTGGAAGATGGTACAGTAATTACCCTTTCAGCAGCGTATGCCTTAACCTTGGAAACAGGCAATCATAATCTGAAGATAAGAGCCTGGGACCGCTATGGAAATGTGTTGGATGACAGCTTTACGGTAGAGGTAAAGCCTGCGGATGTGGTATCCGTTATTTTGCCCACCACCTTTGAAATCCCTATGGAGATGACCGAGGATGGTTTGGCAGTATATAGCGACAATATTGTAGTATATAACTTAAGTGATTTTGATGTTGATGTGACTGTTAGCAGCGTGGATGTCAGCATCAGACGAGAAACGGAAAGCGGTGTGGTAAATTCCACCTTGTCCACGGATGAGGATGTGGTATACGAAATAGATCCCGCCAAGAAGTCTTGTGATTTGAACTTAAGTCTCATTCAAGAAGAAGGAACCACGGTAATACCTGTGGATGAGGGCCATACGGAAGGTTTTACAAGCTTTTCCTTAAAGGCACATTCTTCTGATAAGTCAGCACCGGATATGATTTCGGAGAATAGGTCATCTGCTGTTTCTGAAGTGTATGGAAGCGATTATGCATTGGTTCGTTTTACCGGAAAGATTCCGGTGGAAACATCGGCGCTTTGGCAGAGAAGTGATTTAACAATATATGTTGTTTTTGATTTTAAAAAGAAATAATTGCTATATTTGGAAGTTAAGCTTTGTGTCTTTTATGTGTCTTTTTGAGTGATAGAATTAAGTTCGAATCAATAATAAGGATGTCCAAAAAACTGTCAAAGAGTTGTTAAGATACGAGAAAAAATATCCGATAAAAGATGTACATAGTAAGAGTAGATTTTTGTGACGTGAGAGGCTATGAAACACTTGGGAGAGGAGGCTTGAAATGTCAGAAAATGTTAATCAAGGAAGAAATACGAAGAAAGGAGGCGGAGATAAAAGAATAGTCATAATTGGGATAGTGGCATTGGCTGTTATCGCCGTGTTGGTAGGCGTTATAGTATATTTGCTATTACCCAAGGAAGACGAAGAAAAGCGAAATGTTGTTGTGACAAAAGATAATGTGGAAGAGGTTGTTGAAGAAATGTCACAATCTGCTTTGGTTGAGCCGGGGTATTATGAGACTTCCATGACCAACGAATGGCATTTTGCGAATGGTACTGCTGTATCAGGCGATGCATATGTTGCCAATGTGGAGAACAATACAAATGATATTTACTTTGATCTTGTTCTCGCAGATGATGAGGATCATGTTATCCTTAAATCACCCATTATTCCACGAGGTGCGGAATTGACCGACATTACGCTGGATGAGGATTTGGATCCGGGGACATATAATTGCGTAATGATTTATCATTTGATTGATGATGATCAAAAAAGCATCAGTACACTAAGAATTACGGTTACAGTGATTGTTGAAGGATAGCTTCATACATCATGTGTAATAAACTTGAGGAAAATGGTGTAGTAACAAATTAAATTCATGAAGAATCAAGGAGGAAAAAACATGAATGTAAAGAAAATTTTAGCGTTTGCACTTGCTGCAGTAATGACAATGAGCAGTGCTACGGTGGTAATGGCAAGTGAACCTCAACCATCCACAGGAACTACCGGTTCATCTACACAGTTTGCACATCTTGAAAAGAAGGTAACAAATGTAGTGTATCCAACAATTGCAAACGAATCAAATCCATTTAACTTTATTGTTGATGCAGAGCGTTTGATTGCTGCAGCCGGTGGAAAGTATAAGGCTGGTGCTGTTACTCTTCCTTCTCCGGATAATGGAGTTTATTTTGAAACAGCAACCGCAGGAACCTATGCCGGCACAAGTGTTGATCTTACTGTAACGAATAAGAGTAGCCACTCTGTTAATGTTAGTGCTACAGCAAAGGCAACTGTTGGATCCGGTGAAACGATGATGGATCTTGTTGCTTCTGATGCTGTTACAGGAACAGATGCAGTTAAGTTATACCTTGGACTTACAGTTGGTTCTGATACAAAGGCGCTTACCGCTGATGCAGATGGTGTTACAGCTACAGCATCTGTTGCAGGTGTTCCTGACAACTTTGAGGTAGTTTCTAAGTCAGACGGAACATTTGAGTATAAAGTTAAAGATGGTGCAGATAGTGAAACAGGTGATAAGGCTTGGAAAACTACAACCATCAATATGACAGGTAAAGTTAATACCGTTACTGATGTTGGTACTGCAAAGGCGCCAACTGTTGCTGTTACATGGACATATGCTGACCCTACAGCAAATTATACCGTTACATATAATGCCAACTATGATAATGCTGATCCTGCTACAGCAACAGAATCCGTTGCAAATGGAGCTCATCCTACAGGAACAAGCACCGGAATTACAAGAGCAGGATATACTCTTGCCGGATGGATGACTTCAGCAACAGGAACAGAGACAGTTGACCTTGACACAATCTCAGCAGCTACAACATTGTATGCTAAGTGGACACAGAATGCAGCTGCACCAAGTGCAACAGCTACACAGGCAGTTCTTGAAGCAGATAAGACAGCAGCAATTACCGTTGACTTAGGTGTTGGTAATAAAGCAGCAACAACAGTAACGGGATTTGTTAATAAGGCTTATGGAAATGACTGGATTGAAGCTGATGCAGCAGCATACTCAAATGGCGTAATTACAATCACTAGTGTTGATGCAGTTAATGTTATCTTGGCCGAAGAAGATGAAGATGCTAGAGTATTTACAATTACATTTGATGATTCAGATGAGACGTCCGTAGAGGTTACATTAACTGCCAAGGAGTAAATGTTAGTTGAATAAATTATTAACATAACAATATATGCTAAATGACGGGTTGTCACTTGGGAGATCAAGTTCCTGGGTGACAACCTTGTTTTATGGAGATTTGGTATTTTTGGCTTTTAATTTTTTTCTAAAACCATGATAATATTTTATGGAGTTAATACTATTTGATTAGCATAGGATATGGTATTATAAAAAATAACTTGCCTTAACATGTATAGACAGTATTAGAGTAAATTATAAAAAATTTTATATTATTGTTGATAAGGCGTGATGAATAAATGGAAGTATGCGGTATTGTTTAGTCATTGAGGTGACATGATGAAGAACATAAAAAAATTTTGCGCACGTCCATTTGAAGCAATTCATTTGGATCCGGGTGGGAATGTTAGAGTTTGTAGTTGGACAGATGCGACAATCGGAAATGTTTTAGATGAGTCGATTGAAGAAATATGGAAGGGGGAAAAGGCAGAAAAAGTTAGACAATCAATAATAGATCAGTCCTTTGTTTTTTGCAGAAGTACTTCATGCCCTTGCCTAGAAAATAATGAATTGGAGGTACTTGATGACTCTAGATTTACCAGTAAATGCAAAGTGTCGGAGCATCCAAAGCATGTCAATGCTGCATATGATTTTCGGTGTAATCATTCATGCCCATCTTGTAGAGAAAAGTTGTTTCGACCGGATGCAGAATATAGAGAAAAAACTGACAAGATAGCGGTAGTTGCAACAGAATTGATTAATAATGCAGAGAGTTTTTCAACTTGCGGTAACGGTGATTTGTTTGCAAGCGAAAGTGTAATGCGCATGCTTAAGGAGATTCGACCATGCGATGATTGTAAGATAACTCTTGAAACAAATGGAGTTTTGTTTACTCCGGAAAATTGGGAGAAGATAAGTCATTTGAGCAAATATCATTTGACAGTTGTAATTACGCCCAATAGTTATGATAAGGAAACATATAAGTATTTGTCGGGCGGTCACGATAATCTTGAAAGATTAATAAACAATTTAAAGTATATAAAGAGGTTAAGGGAGAATAACGAAATAAATCATGTGAGTATTTCGATTGTAGTTCAGGATAGAAATTTTAGAGAACTACCGAGTTTTATCAAAAGAAGCATAGATGAGTTTGGCGCAGACGATGTAATAGTTAAGCCTTTGTATAAGTGGTTTTGTTTATCGGAGGAGGATTATTGGTTTAAAGACGTATTAAATCCGTTGCACCCGTATCATGCGGATTATTTGGAGATGATGAAGGATCCGATAATAGAGAATCCAAAGGTGTATTTGTGGGGGGCACGAAATCTCCATCTGGCAGTAAAACATCCGGCATATAGGTATAAGAATCTTTTAGATATTATAGAAAAATACTGTGGAGTTGAGGATGTAAATCAGAAATATAATCGTGTAATATCAAATTATTTGCACAAAAGCGATTCAAAAAGGCTATTTCTATATGGCGATAATGCAATTTCCAAATTCTTCTACAGTCAGCTTGATCGTGAGAACAAGGGACATATTGTAATAATGGCCAGGGATTTGAGGAAAACTGCTGATAGGAGTATAGAGGAATTCGCAGATTATAAACCTCTTAAGGGAGATGTAATCGTAGTTACTGAAGAGTATAATATAAAGTATATTCAGAGAGACTTAAGTCTTAAGGAATTTGAGGGAGACTTAATAACAATTAATTCAGTGTTTGAAGAGTTATAAAAAAAATGGATAAAATTGATCTTAGCGTACTAATGGTTTGTTACAATCATGAAAAGTATATTGAAGCAGCCATTAGTAGCATTGCTAATCAAAAAACGAAATACCGGTTTGAAATAATTGTGGGGGATGATTGCTCTAACGATAGGACACAAGAAATTGTTGTGAAGATGCAGCAAAGGTATCCGGGGATTGTGAAGGCAATGTTGCGTGGTAAAAATGTTGGGGCGACAAAAAACAGTTATGATATCTTATCAAAAGCAGAAGGAGAATATATTGCTTTTTGTGATGGGGATGATATGTGGATTGATGGGAACAGAATAGATGAACAGATTGATTTCCTAAAACAGCATCCTGAGTATTCGGCTATATGCGGGAAAACGAGGATTATAGACGAAAAAGGCGATGAGGTAAAAAATGAGAAAGTAAATGGAATTGATTTTTGGAGCTATGAGAACAAAGTATATGAGCTAAAGGAGTACGAAAACTGGAAGATGCCGGGACATATCTCCGCGATTCTAGGTAAGAATTTTTTCAATAGTGGAGATTGCAGTTTAATATACAAGGTACATGATATCGTTGGTGACAGGACGGACGTACTTTTGTTTTTGCAAGACGGTCCAATCTATTGTAGCGACGATTTTGTTTCCTGCTATCGGTTGAAGTTAGCAGGCGATAATTTTGTCTCTCAATATAAAAAGAATAACTTGAGATACGAAGACTTTTGCATGATGAAAAACCTTGAGACAGGTTTACTTGAAACCAGAGGGGCACGAGTAAATCTTTCGAGTGCAAAAAAGCAAAGGTTTGTGGGGGCGATTGTAACCTGGATGAAGGATAAGTCAGACTACAATAGACGGGTAATAGAAAAGATATATTCGGAATGCGATAATAGGATAAAGTATAAAAAACTATATTATAAAACTATTCTTTTAAAGAATTTTTATTGGAATGTATTACATAAGGATAAGAGTATAAACTTTTGAGGTGGGAGTGTGCAAGAAATAATCAATGTGACAAAGTCATCAATGCCCTCGCTAGAGGAGTACATAGAAGAGATAAAAGATATTTGGGATAGCCATTGGTTAACAAATATGGGGAAACATTATGATGAATTTGAGACTCGATTAAAAGAGTATTTAGGTACAAAGAACATCTCTTTGTTTGTAAATGGACATTCGTCATTGGAATTGACCCTTCAAGCACTTGATTTGACCGGAGAAGTGATAACGACGCCTTTTACTTTTGCTTCTACGACACATGCAATAGTGAGAAACGGTCTTTCCCCTGTTTTTTGCGACATTCGGGAGAGTGATTATACAATTGATTCGGATAGAATAGAGGAATTAATAACTGACAGAACAACAGCAATTATTCCGGTTCATGTTTACGGAAATATTTGTGACATAGAAAAAATTGATAAACTGGCGAAAAAATATGGCTTGAAAGTGGTATATGATGCTGCACATGCATTTGGTGAAACTTATAAAGGGAAATGCATTGGAAACTTTGGCGATGCATCTATTTTTAGTTTTCACGCAACAAAGGTGTTTAATTCTATTGAGGGTGGAGCGTGTGTTTATCGTGAAAAACGTATAGGAGAAGAACTTCGAAAACTAAAAAACTTTGGAATAAGAAATGAAGAAGTGGTTGATGGAATTGGATCTAACGCAAAAATGAATGAATTCCAAGCGGCAATGGGCGTTTGTAATCTCAGACATATAGATAGTGAAATAGAAAAAAGAAAAAAGGTTGTAAGTCAATATCTAAACAGGTTAAAAGGGGAAGAAGGATTGAAACTTCCGAAGTACAGCGGAGAAAAACCAAACTTTGGGTACTTCCCTTTGTATATCGATGAAAAAAAGTTTGGTAAAAGCAGAAATGAAGTGTTTGATGAACTAAAAGAGGAAGGCATAATTGCTAGAAAGTATTTTTACCCACTGACAAATACTTATGAGTGTTATCATGGACGATTCTGCCCAAATGAAACCCCGGTGGCATTAAATGTTTCAAGGAGAATTATTACACTTCCAGTATTCTCTGATTTGAAGGAAGAAACAGTGGATAAGATTTGTGACATTATATTGAAACAAAAGTAATCGTGGAGGAAATGAAAAGATGGCACAGAAAATGAACATCGCAAGAAAACTACATCAGGAGTTTGTTATTAACAAAATAAAGGGGGATGACTTTTATAATGGACCATTGGTTGTGGAACTTGATACAACGGAAGTGTGCAATTTAGCATGCCCTGGTTGTATAAGTGAAGATTTGGTAAGTAATAAGACATCTTTTACGGAAGAGCGTCTTCTTGAAATCGGGAAAGAAATGTACGAAATAGGCGTAAAAGCTGTAGTGCTTATTGGTGGAGGAGAACCGCTTGCACACCCAGCGGTTGGTAAGTTGATTGAATATCTGGGAACACATGATATAAATGTTGGAATTACCACAAATGGTTATTTTATTCCTAGATATTTGGACGTTATTGCAAAGTATTCAAGTTGGACGAGAGTATCAATGGATGCGGCCACTCCAGAGACCTTTAATAAACTTAGGCCGGCCAAAGATGGGATAAACAAGTTTGACGAGATTATTGAAGGGATGAGACAACTGGGAAAAGTAAAAAGGGGTAATATGGGATTTTCCTATTTGATTAGAACTAAGGCGGATGGATTTGGAATTGAATCAAATATTGATGAAATATATGATGCAGCAATCTTGGCAAGGGATATAGGATGTGATTATTTTGAACTGAAGCCAAGTTATAGTTATTCGGGCGGCATAGATCATGCATTGGTTGTTCACGATAAAAAAGACATGGAGGAAGCACGAGCTCAGCTTGAAAGAATAAAGGATTTGGATACAGATACATTTAAGGTTATAACAGCCATTAATCTTGATGATTCCCTGAACTGTGTCCAGTCAAAACAGGAAAAGGATTATGATTTTTGTCCTGCGGCAGTTCTCAGAACATTGATATGCCCATCGGGAGTGTATGTTTGTCCTTATTGGAGGGGAAAAGAACCATATAAAATCGGAAATGCTATGGAGGATTCGCTAGAGACTATTTGGCATAGCGAGAGAAGAAAAGAGGTAATGAGCCGACTTCATCCGGTTAAGTCCTGCCCGTTCCACTGCCTAAGAAATGATACGAATAGGGAAGTGGTAGATATGATTCGCGCACCTAAGGAAGAAATCGAAGTTGTGGCGGATTACGACAGATTTATCTAGAGGAAGTATATGAAAAAAATACTAATTCCCAATGGCAGTTTTCACGATATACCGCTTATTCAAACAGCAAAGGATTTAGGATATTATGTCATTACCTCCGGTGCGGCACCGGATGGAATCGGCCATAAGTTCTCGGACAAATACGTTTACGGAGATTTTTCCGATGTGAAGTTGATGCTAAAGATTGCTGAGGAAAACGGTATTGAGGCAATCTGCTCAAATTGTAATGATTTTGGTTACTTATCAGCGTGTTATGTTGCAGAAAAAATGAAACTCGGAGGTCACGAGACATATGAAAATGCACTGATTTTACATCATAAAGATAAGTTTAAAAAGTTTGCGAGAGAGAACCAAATGTATTCTCCCCTAGCAAAGGATTTTTTTGAAGTCGAGGATGCAATAGAGTATGTAAAAGCAAGCGCAGTATTTCCGATTATTATTAAACCGACAGACTTGGGAGCCGGTCAGGGAATAAACAGAGCTGATACTCTGGAAGAAGCTGAAAAGCACATAGTTGAAGCTATGTATAAATCAAAATCACATAAAATTGTGATAGAACCATTTGTAGATGGGACATCTCATAGTTTTAATGCATTTGTGGTAAATAAAAGGGTGGTTGGATATTATAGTGATAATGAATATATGAAGTATTCGAAGTATAGAGTGTCAACGTCGGTAGGACCTGCGGATTACATAGAAGAATACTTGGATATTTTAATTCAACAAACAGAATTGGTCGCAGATAAACTGGAATTGCCGGACGGTTTAGTACATTCTCAATATATTCTAGATAACAAACATATTCCGCACATTTTGGAAATAACAAGACGTATGTCTGGAGATTGGTATCCATATCCGGAAATGAGAGCAACCGGTGTAAACTGGATGGAATATATAGTTAAGGCCCAGTGCGGATTGGATTGCTCGGATTTTCCAAAGAATGCTATACAGAAAGGCTATACGGGCAGACATTGCTTAAACAGTAATAAAAAAGGAATTGTAAAAAACATCATTATAAACCATGAACTTGAAAAATATATTTATGATAAGGTGACTTGGTATGATGGAAGATTTGAAATAAAAGATATTGAAAAAGATTATCCGGGGATTATTTTTTTAGAGTTTTCATCTTCCGATGAGAAAAATAGGATAACCAGAGAGATACAGGATTTAATTGAGATTGTCGTGGAATAGAATAAAAGCATATTTATTCGAAAGAGAGAAACAAACATGACCGAAAAAGGTATAGAAATTACAACGAAAAGATGTGTTTTACAAGATGATTATCTTTGGTATGTAAATCTTCAAAGCGCAATAGTATGCAGAACTAACATAAAATCCTGGAAAACGGAGATTGTTACAAAGATTCCGAGAGAATATTACAGATGGGATTCGTTTACCTATGACTGTGGCGTGATTTACGAGGACAGATTGATACTGTATCCGGAATTTGAAAACTGGATATTGGATGTGAACATTGAAACTCGAAAAGTGGAAGGTGTTTCAATTCATCATTTAAATATTGACGATTCAAGGACGACAAGTGGCATAAAATTCAAAGGGGCGTATAGAATTGATGATAAAGTATATTTTCTCCCGTGTTCATGTCACTGTATTTTGGAGTATGACTTGAATGAAAAAAAACTGGTTGAATATAGTGATTGGTATAGAGAATTTTTTTGTGATGAACGAATATATGATAATTCATTGTTTATAGATTCTCTATTTAGCGAGAAAAAGTTTTGGTTTTTGTGTAAAGATGTAAATGCAATAATGGAATTTGATCCGGTAGAAAAAAAAGCAAAACTACATTATGTTGGAGATTTAAGTTGTAGATTTAGTGCATTTTCAATATATAAAAAAGAGTTTGTTATTTGGGATTATAAAAATAGTACTATGTTATTCTGGAAAGGTGATAACACCATAAAAAGAATAGATTTATCGAAACATATTGGAGTGTCTGACCAATGGGATTATTTGTATTTTAATTGCGATGAAGATATTTATTTGATTCCGCATACGTCAAATAAGTTGGTGATTATAAGTAATAACGAGTCGAGAGCGAGAATTGAAGTTGTAGAAATAAGCGAGACAAAGTATATGTCCATAACCGAAGTGGATGAAGAAAATTTATTATTCATGACGATGACTGGTAAAAAAAGCGTTATATTCAATAAGAAGAATAAAAGCATGAACTATCGTGATTTTTTTGTTAATCAGGATGATATTCCTTTGAGTATTTATAATGAGGAAAACATTTGGGATGAAAATGGGAGGGATATAACAGTTTACAAACTGATAAACTATGTAAGCGATTGTCATTGATTCGAGAGGTATAGAAATGGAAACAATGTTATTTCCTTTTGAAAAGATTAAAGTGAATAGTAGAATAATCATTTATGGATTAGGGATGGTAGGAAAGCAGTATTGGCTCCAGCTGAATAAGAGCCGATATTGCGAGGTGGTTCTTTGGGTTGATCGAGCTTGGGATAGACTTCGTAATAGTATTATTGATATAAAACCTGTTGAGGAAATATTTAATTTGAACGAAAGAGAATATGATTATTTAGTTGTTGCTATAGAAAATGAGCAACTTTCGATTACTATTAAAAATGAATTAATAGATAGGGGGGTGCCTGAAGAAAAGATTATTTGTTCACCAAATAGATATATTGGAGACTCTCAATTTGGTAATAACTTTGATTCTATTGATCGAAGATTGAGCGAATGCTGCGAAAAAATCAAACTATTCTGGAGTAAAACTGTTAATAATCCTGAAAAATATTTCCCCCCTATTTCCGAGACTTTTTTTGATAAAAATACCGAAGGAAATTTTTTGGAATATGCGAAAAAAAGAATTCAAAAAATGACATCGGACATGGAGAAAATTGTTGCTTTGCGGATGCTCTATGATATGGAATACTTTGATGGTGATTGCATGAAAATGTTCCAGAAAACTCTTTTAGAAATGGAATGGGTTGATGACACACCATTATATATGATTATTGATTCAAGCCATATGATTCATTACGGAATAGCAACGCAGTGCATATATAGCGAATTCTACAAGGATAGACGAGAATTGCTAAAAAGAATATGCGAAACATATGATTTAGTCGGACCGAAGGATACAAAAAAAAGAAAAATTGGAGATATTAAGAGAATCGCAGTTTTGGGATTTCGTTTAGATTATGATCGGATGGATCCTGCAACGGAATTGGTTGTGAAATATACGGAGGATTTAATTAAGGACGGATATGAAGCCAAACTGTTTATTACAAATCTTGTACAGGAATTAAAGGGGGCAAAAAGTGAACTAAGGAAAAAATACATTCTTCCGACTTCGACACAGAAAGATGCAGACAAGATCGACAAGACTTATGATATTTTTTTTGCGGAAGAGGAATCCCCCAAGAGACAGATGCAGGAATTTATTAATCAGGTTGTCGAGTATAATCCGGATTTGATTTTGGATATGTCAGATGATTTTTGCCCACAAATGTATTTGCTGCATAAGGCATATCCGGTGCTGTGCTTCCCAATGAGAGTAGGAATGTCCAGTAGTTTTTTTGATTTCATATATGAAATTGATGAGCAGGATTTTAATCAAAGAAATGCGGTTTATCACTCGGTAGATGATGGACAATGCTTGTGTGTGAAATTGGCAAACATGCTGAAGCCCGACGAAACCACCGTTTATCAACGGCAAAGATTTGGACTGGAGGAAAATAGTTTTGTTGTGGTAACGGTAGGTGGTAGGCTAAGTTATGAGTTGGATGCCGATTTACTTGGTGCAATGAGCGAACTCTTAAAAAAGCATGAGAACATCAGATGGTTGCTGGTGGGAGATGAAGTTGCCGTTGATAATCCGGTGTTTATGGAGCTTAAGAATAACCATCACATTATTAATACGGGATGGGAAAATCATATAGAGGCGCTATATAGGATTTGCGATGCATATTTGGAACCTCGAAGAAGCGGTGGCTCACATGGCATGAGACTTGCTATGCGTATCGGTTTACCGGTTGTTATAGCGGATAATCCATCCGATAATAGGTGCTTATTCAATGAAGAGAACCTTTGCCATAACGTAAATGAAATGACGGAAGAAATTGAACTTTTATACATTGACGAAGAATACAGAAGAAAAATGTCAGGTGTCTCGGTGGGGATTATTCGTGATTTGACGAAAGAAAGAGATAGTGAAAAACTGATCAAATCATTGTTGAAATGTTTGGAGCAAAGGGGCTTGCGGGAGATTGTATAAATGGAAAAAGTTTTGCTTTTAAATGGTGGTCATTCTGAATTAACCATGTTGGAAGAATTGCATCATCTGGGAAAGTATGTGATTACATCCGGTAATTTACCAAATTCGTTTGTGCACAAGTATGCAGACGAATATATTCAGGCGGATTATTCGGATAAAGAAAGAATTTTGGAGATTGCGAAAGAGAATCATGTAGATGGCGTGGTGTCCTGTGCCCATGACTATGGAATTATTACTGCTGCGTATGTTTCAGAAAACCTCGGGTTTGCCGGACACGATTCCTACGATGTTACATGCATGCTTCACCAGAAAGATAGGTTTAAACAGTTTGCCATGGAAAATGAGTTGGCAGTACCTGCGTCTTCGAACTTTTCTTCGTTGGAAGAGGCTTTATCCGCTTGCCGACAACTGGCTTATCCGGTGATTGTAAAACCGGTTGACCTTACCAGCGGAGCAGGCGTGACAAGGGTAGATGATTTGGATTCTTATGAAGCTGCAGTTAGAAAGGCTTTTGCTGTTTCAAAAAGAAAGGCTATCGTAGTAGAACAATTTGTAGAAGGAACCTATCATAGCTTTAGCACGTTTTTGGTCGATAAAAAAGTAGTGGCCTATTACAGCGATAACGAGTATTCCTATGTGTATTCATTTTCTATTGATACATCGGCAGGACCGGCTAGCTATGTTGACGATGTTAGAGAAATCCTTATCGAGCAGGCGGAAAAGATAGCCGGATTACTTGATTTGAAAAATGGTGTTTTTCATATGCAGTATGTCCTGGACAAAAAAAAGAAGCCATATATTTTTGATATAACAAGACGTTGCTCAGGGGATTTGTATTCTGAACCTGTTGAACACTCAACGGGGATTCCTTGGACTAGATGGATAGTGATGTCTGAATTGGGTTATCCTTCCGATGTTTTTTATGAGAGAGGTGTTCAGAATAAAATTTGCGGAAGGCATTGTATCCTAGCGGATACTGAGGGAAAAGTGAGAAGTGTTAGTATTAATCCCCAATTAAAAAAATATGTTTATAAAGACATACAGTGGTGGGAACCGGGCATGGAAATAACGAATCATATGTCCAACCGGCTAGGAATTCTTTTTTATGAGTTTCCATCTGTTGATGAACGGGATGATATCGTTTCAAGAATCAAAGAATTGGTTAGAATTGAAATGGAATAATAAACAGTACTTAACTTTTGGTTAGGAGGAGTTAGTGTGGAGATACAGTTTAATAAATCAATATATTTGCCGGAGGCATTAAAATATGTTGAAAAAGCAATCAAAACAAGCGAGATAGCAGGGGATGGGGAGTTTACCAAAAAGAGCAGTAAGATGATGGAGGAAAAATTTGATGCGAAGAAGATTCTAATGACTACTTCATGTACTGCTGCACTGGAAATGAGTGCGATTCTTTTGGATATTAAACCTGGTGATGAGATTATTATGCCATCGTATACTTTTGTATCAACAGCAAACGCATTTGTTATGCAGGGAGGTGTGCCGGTTTTTGTAGATATCAGACCGGATACAATGAATATTGATGAAAGTTTAATTGAGACTGCAATTACTCCAAAAACCAAGGCAATTGTTGCGGTTCATTATGCCGGTGTGGGATGTGAAATGGATAAAATATTGGATATTGCACGCAGATATAATTTGCCTGTGGTTGAAGATGCCGCTCAGGGGGTAATGGCTCAATACAAAGGCAAGTATTTGGGGACGATTGGTACTTTTGGCTGCTACAGTTTTCATGAAACGAAGAATTATACCATGGGTGAAGGTGGAGCCCTTGTAATAAATGATGAGAAATACATTGAGAGAGCGGAAATCCTTCGTGAGAAGGGAACCAACAGAAGTAAGTTTTACAGAGGACAGGTGGATAAATATACCTGGGTTGACAAGGGCTCTTCCTATTTGCCAAGTGAAATAAATGTAGCATATTTGTATGGACAGCTATTGGTAGCAGACGAGATAAATGAGAATCGCTTAAGCACATGGGATTATTTTTACAATGAGTTTTGCGATTTCCCAGAGGAATATGGAATTGAACTCCCGGTCATTCCCGAGGAGTGTAAGCATAATGCACATATGTTTTATTTAAAATTCAAAGACTTGGCTATGCGTAGTCAGTTTATAGATTTTATGCTGAAAGAAAAAATTACATGTCCATTTCACTATGTTCCGCTTCACAGTTCGCAGGCCGGAAAACGGTTTGCGAGATTTAACGGGGAAGATAAATATACAACAAGTGAGAGTGAACGATTGGCTCGACTGCCAATGTATTATGGATTGACAGAGAAAGAAAAGACAGAGATATCGCAGTTGGTAAAAGAGTTTGTGAAGGGCATTTAAACACATGTGGAAGGAATAACGTTAGATGAAAAAAGTAGCGGTTTTGCAGTCAAATTACATTCCATGGAAGGGATACTTCGATATAATTCACGATGTTGATGAATTTATTTTTTATGATGAAGTACAATATACGAAAAACGATTGGCGCAACAGAAATAAAATACTTGCAAATGGAGAAGAGGTTTGGCTCACTATTCCCTGTGGTTATGATTTAAAGAGAAAGATATGTGAGGTTAAAGTTAAAAATTCTGAGTGGCAAAAAAAACACTATGATACGCTTTGGATGGCATATCACAAAGCACCATATTGGAAAAAATATGAGGATTTTTTCCAATACGTTTATTTAGAGAGTGAGTGGGAGTATTTATACAAGTTAAATAGGTTTTTAATAGAACAGATTTCAAAGGATTATCTAGGCATAGCAACAGTTTTTACCGATTCCAGAGATTATGATACACATGGAGAGAATCATGAAAAACTGTTAAGTTTGTTAAAATCTGCAAAGACAGACTTGTATGTATCCGGTCCGGCGGCTAAAGACTATATAATTCTAGAGGATTATAATGAGGCCGGAATAAAGATTATTTGGAAAGACTACGGAGACTACCCGGAATACTTGCAAAAGGCGAAAGGATTTCACAATAATGTATCGATTTTGGATTTATTATTAAATGCCGGAGATGAGGCGCCATATTACATTTGGGGATGGAGAAATAATTGATGGATACTTTTTTGTTTCCTTTTGAAAAAGTTGATAAGGGGAGCCGTATAATTCTTTATGGATTTGGAGTTGTTGGAAGACATTTTTTTCTGCAATTAGAAAGAACGAATTATTGTAAAGTGGTTTTTGTCGCCGATAAAAAGTTTGAAACAATGAATAACTTTTTTGTTGAGGTGTATTCTCCTGAAAGAATTAAATCATACTCAAAGGATGAGTATGATTATATTGTGATTGCAATTGATGATCCAGATGTTTCGATAATAGTAAAACGAGAATTTACTCAATTTGGCATTGATGCAAATAAGATAATAACAGCATATGAACGACATATAGGAAATTGGACGTTCATAGAACAATTTCCCAAACTGTCACTTGATAGGATTATTGAAGAGGAGGGATTTCTAAAAGAGTATTTAAGAACCTTTTTCCTACTTAATCGAGAAATTGCTTGGGATAGTTGTGGATATTATTCAGACCTTTATAATCTTTTGAGCGAGAACCGGAATAATAAAAACGTTCTTGCAATTTTTAAGAACATATTACATGATATGGATCCCGTGCCAGAAAAACTAGTTTTGTTAAGACTTTTATATGACTTAGAGATATTTGATGCGAATTGCATGCAAATGTATATGCAGACAATTTCGGATGTTGATTGGATTGATGATACCCCTTTCGTGGCAATAATGGATTCGAGCCACATGATTCACAATGGTATTGCGCAGAAGTGTATTTATCCAGATTTTTATAATGACAGACGTAACCATTTAAAAAAACTATGCGAATACTATAATCTAAAGCCCGGAAGAATGGAGAAAAAAAATAACGAAAAGCGTGTGGCTATAATTTCGTTTTCACTTAATGACGAATCGAATGACCCTGCGGATACGTTGGCGTTGAGATTCGCCGAAGATTTTGTAAAAGAAGGGTATAACGTAAAAATATTTGTTTTAAACACGCTCTGGCAGGTTGGGATACAAGATAGTTATCTCCGAAAAAAGTTCGTGTGTACAGGTATGAAACAATCCGAGTTTGACGGAAAAAAATACAAATATGAAGCTTTCTTTGCTGAAAAAGATCGGATTTCTGACAGGCTTTCGGAGGTTATAGAAGAGATCTTTTTATACAATCCAAGCTTTATCCTTGATATGTCGGATGAGTTTTGCCCACAATCATATATTTATAAACAGTATTTTTTGACATTATATGTACCTTTTCGAGTGGGCATGTCAAGTTCTTTTTTTGATTATATTCTATTTCCGGATGATGGGGATTTCCAAGAAAAGAATAGTATTTATAAATGTATTGATAAAGAACAATTATTAAATGCTCGATTGTATGCTCTTCCTGATGAGATTAGTATAAAGTATGATCGAGAAACATATGGGTTTGATAAAGATGATTTTATTATTGTATCCGTAGGAGTAAGATTAAACTACGAAGTGGATGATAGTATAAAGATGGCTATGTGTGAGTTGTTAAAAAACAACTCACACATGAAATGGGTTTTTGTTGGGGACGAGGTTGAGTCTTCAATGGATACTTTTAATGAGCTTATAGTTGATGGCAGAATCATTAATCACGGATATGAAAGATATATAGATGCTTTTTATGGATTATGTAATGTGTATCTGCAGCCTGACAGGAATGGTGGAGCGGTCAGTGTTACTCAAGCCATGAGAAAGGGGCTGCCTGTTATTATGCTAAATCGACCATCTGATTCAAGAAAGTTGTTTGATGAAGAAGATTTGTGTGAAAATATAGGAGAAATGATTAAGAGAATTGAAAAATTATCATTTAATCAGGAATACTATATGACTGTTTCTGAGAAGATGAGAGAAAGCATTTCTAAACTCAAAAAAAAGAATAACGCAAGACGTATTCTAGACGCGCTAAACAATGTAAAACGAGGGAAAAAGAATGTCAATTAAATATGAAGTAAGCTATTAGAAGGCTAGATGTTTTTTGAGGGAATTAATATGTATTTAGAAAAAAAAGCATTGGTTCTTGGGGCTGGAGGTAATGTTAGCCAAGGAATAATAAAGGCAATTCGTGAATCAGAATTGCCAATTAAGATTTATGGCGCATGTATTAATTCGTATTCTAAAGGATTATACATGAGTGACGAGGCATATATTTGCCCATATGCGAGTGATGAGATGTTTATTCCTTGGGTGATTAATTTTTGCAATGAAAAGGATATTGACATTGTTTTTTCTGGAGTGGAAGAAAATATTATTCAATTAGCTAAAAATGAAGAACTATTTAAACAAAAAACGAGGGCTGTATTTGTATCTAGCACATATGAACAGCTTGTTGTAGGTCAAGATAAGTATTTAACTTGTGAGTTTTTAAAAAATGCTGGATGTAACTATCCGATGTACCAACTCTTACGGGATAGAGAATCCATTCGAGAATTTGTTGAAAAGGTAGGATACCCTATAATAGCAAAACCAAGAAATGGTAAGGGATCAAAGGGGCTGTTGGTTATTCAGTCTATAAAAGATGTTGAAAAGATAAGCACTTTAGATAATTATGTTTTAGAACAGTGCATTGGTACTGTGACTAGTGAATATACGATTGGTTGTTATGTTGATAAAAAGGGTGCTCTTCAAAAAATGATTCCGATGAGAAGAAGGTTATATAATGGGACAACTGTTTGGGCTGAGACGGTTGAAGAAAAGGCTATCGAAGAAGAGTGTATAAAAATATGCAATGCATTTAAGCCGAAAGGACCACTAAATATTCAGCTTAGAAAAGATTTTGATGGCAAACCGGTTTGCTTTGAACTAAATGTTCGATTCTCCGGGACAACGGCCATACGAACACATTTTGGGTATCAGGATGTGAAGGCGATGATACTAGAGTATCTTTATGATGAAGATATAGAGGGTTGTTTTAATTATGTGGAAGGAGAAGTGTTTAGATACGATGCTGAGTTATATTTACATAAAGGAACTACTGAACTAATAGATAGTCAATCGAAGATTGTTAATGTAAAAGATAGGTTGTTTTAATGAATAAAATATTTGTAACCGGCTCGAACGGATTTATCAGTAAATTTGTTATAGATAAGTTATCCTCGGTTTACACAGTTTTTGGATGCGATATAGGAGATAAAAATCTTAACAAATGCGATAGATATGTTAAGTGGGAAATTGGTTCGGAAAAGGAACCTGAGGAAATAAAAAATGAAAAAATTGACTGTATCATACATGCGGCTGCTTTAATTGATATGGATGAGTTATCGGATAATCTTGTACAGGTAAATTGTATGGGGACATATAATATACTCAAATTTGCCGTTGCTCATAAAGTGAAGTTAATCATCTATTTTTCCAGTCTTCCTATTGTTGGCGATAATCATTCAATCCCGATTGTTGAAGATTGTATGATTTCTCCGTCAAG
>JAEEGL013194252.1_pt1 | contig 24817 bp, 32 predicted proteins | sample 9134231 | NCBI WGS metagenome assembly JAEEGL01 (sample SAMN16246548, study PRJNA631951) | gut metagenome | biome: gut microbiome; feature: rumen; material: fiber-attached | host: Bos | place: Iran: Karaj | collected 2018-10
AATTATGATAAAAAGGGGAATGAGATTAATACTATTATCAATTGTTATTCTTTCATTCATTACAATGACTGTTAAAACGTATGCAATGTCTACGGGAGAAGAGATTTTAAACTCTACTCAAGCAACAGAACTTGTTCAAATGAGAGAGTCTGCAAAAGATAATATGCAAGAGTATATTGATAAATACGGGTCAGTTCCATTTGGATACGTAGCAGCTATACTAGATATCGTAAGAATCTACAGTATACCATTATGTTTCTTAGGAATTGCACTTGGATCAATATTCCAATACGTATTAGGTATTAGAAAATTGGATGTTAGAGATAGAGGATTTATGCTTATCATAACATTCGTTACAATACTAATGATATGTCAAGTATTACCATTGATTTTTGCTATAATAGTAAATGGTTGGAGGGGTTAACAAATGAAAGTTTTATTTGCGGTTAGTAATGATAATATATCAAACATGATAATTAAAAAATATGAGAAAGACTATAAGGAGATTATTTCAGCAAATCGTGTCTATTACTTTAACGCAATATTAAAAGAGATACAAAAAGATAAAACATATGATAGAATTGTTATAAGTGAGGATCTAGAGCCTTTCGCTAATTCAAACTACGAACAAATCGATAAGTTTATCTTTGAGAAACTTGATAATATTAGCGACGAAGCTCAGGATATCGATGGAAATGAGACTTCCATAATATTGATTTGTTCTGATAGACGTCAACCTGGAAGCTCTTTTTTAGTTAAATTATTTAGTATTGGTATTTATAATGCCTTACTAGGTACAGACAGAAAAATCGAGTCTGTATGTAAATTAATAAGCAGACCTAGAGTAAAGAAAGAAGCTAAGATGTATTACAAGATAGATTCTGATGATGCATCATATAGCAACAAGGCCGAAAAAGAAGTTAGCGAATTAGAAATCACTAACATATTAACCCACTTCAAAAAACTAGGTAGAAATACTGATAAATATGCAGATAGTTTTAATAACATTGCTCAACAATATACAGATGATCAATTAAAGATTATCATCAACTGTTTGCCAATGAATGTAAAAGCTATTCTAGAAGATGATTCTCAAAAATATCAAGAGTTAATGTCTTCAGAAGGTATGATTACAAGAGTAAACAGAGAAGCTATTAAGACAAGAGAAGCTGAACAACAAACTGGTATCAGAATTGACATGATAGACAGTCAAGAAAAAGAAAAGATGAATGGACCAATCGTCATTCCATCTTCAGTAAGAACATCAAAGAATAAAGGCCCAGAACCAGTTAGACCAATGGGAAATCCAGTTCAAACATTTGATGGAAGACAAGTAACAGGAACAGTTGCTCAAGCAGCACCTGGACCTCAAGCAGCTCCTCAAGCAAATGCGCTTGATAATATGGCACAACAAGGTGCACAAGCTGCTCCAAAGAAACCATCAATGTTTAATAAATTATTAAATAAAAAACAAGCTCCAGAAGCTCCTGCACAAAATGGTGCAGCACCAGCTCAAGAGCAACCAAAGAAACCAAAACTACCTTTTAATCCATTAGATAATGGAGCAGATAGAAGAGGTAGACCAAAGAAAGGTGAAGAAAAAGGAAAAGCTCCAGAAGCACCAGTTGCAGATGACAATGAAGATCTATCAGGAATGGTTCTTCCTGGAATGGAAGCTTTTGAAGAAGCACCAGCAGATACTTCACTTCCAGGAATGGATGAAGAATTTGATGTATTAGGAACAAATAATCCTCCAGCAGCACCAGAGGTTGGTGGAGTAGATGATTTACCAGATGACATGTTACCAAGCATGGATGCATTCGATGATTTAGGTGGAGACGGATTTGATGCTCCAACACTAGATGACTTCGATGATGACCTTCCAGGAATGGATGATAAAACAGTTCCACCAGTTGCAACTGATGATTTACCAGGCATGGAAGATGACTTTGATATGCCACTTGGAGATGATATGGATGATACATCACTACCAGGAATGGATGATGATATTGATATACCAACACCAGAGGCAGCTCCAGTAGCTGAAACACCAGCTCCAGCAACTGAGCCAGATGACGAATTTGATATGCAAATAACTGATGATACAGCATCAGATGATTCAATACCAGGATTAGATTCAGATATGTCACTATCTGATTTCGGAGGAGATGATACTTCTCTTCCAGGAATGGAAGACGATGTTGAGATGCCAGCGATGGACGATGACATTGAAATGCCAGGAATGGATGATGATGTTGAGATGCCAGCAATGGACGATGATGTTGAACCAGATATGAATATAGATGTTCCAGATGTAGCAGCAACTGAACCAGCTGCAGCAACAGAAGAACTAACAGACGACTTCGATGATGAAGAACTAACAGAAGAAGTTGATTTACCAGGACTAGATGAATTAGATGATTTTGATGAAACAGCAGATGTTTCATTAGATGATGATTTTGATGTTCCTGGAGCAGACGATTCTTTACCTAACATCGATACAGATGTTGAAGGAGAAGATACATTACTAGGCGGATTTGAAGAAGAAACTAGTGTTGAGCCAGAACCTGCTCAAACAGTAAATGAGCCTCAACAAGAAGAAACACAATTGGAGAGTATTAAATCTACAGTTGATTATTCAATGTCAAGTCTAAATAGTTTATTAACAAAAGATAAAAAAGTAGTATCATTTATAGGATCACCTAAGAGTGGTACAAGCTTCTTAGTTAATAACATAGCTACTATAACAGCGCAAGTTGGAATTAGTACAGCTATATTAGACCTAACAAAAAATAAAGATTCATACTTTATTTACACAAACAATGAGGAATCACTTAGAAAAATTGCTTATAATTCTATTCAAAAATTGCAAAAAGGATTTGCAGAGGGAATTAAAGTAAATAAGAATTTAACGGTATATACTGCTCTACCAAATAGTAATTCTGATTATTCTGATGCAGAGGCAATTTTATCTACATTAGTTCAAAATCACTCATTAGTATTGATAGACTGCGACTTTAATACAGATCCTGCATATTTTGCAATGTGTCAAGAAATGTATGCAGTTCAAACTATGGATATTTTAACAATACAACCATTAACAGCATTCCTAAGAGATTTAAAATCAAAAGGAATTCTAGAAACAGAAAAATTAAGAATTGTTATTAACAAGGATATTAAATTAAAGAACTTAAGTCCAAAGCAAGTTATTAGTGGAATGAGTTTCTATAATGATCCATCAATGTCATTCATGACAGAGTTATTTAACAAAGATATGGTTAAGGTTTGTACTATTCCATTTGATACAACAGCTTATGTTTCATATCTAGAAGCATTACCAATCTGTCGTATCTCAATGGAGACAATAAATAGATATGGAAAACCTATTAGAGAAAAATTAAAGATTTTACAAGAAATGGTATATCCACTTGTTGGAAAATCTACAGCACCAAGTGGGGGAGCTTCATTAGGACAACAGGTAGATTACGGAAAAAAAGGTTTTTCGAGCAGTATGAACAACACACTAAATCAGATGAAAAAGAAAAATTTCTAAATAGTCACGGAAAGATTAGTAGAGGTGAGAAAGTGATAATCATAGTAGTTATAATGTTGCTTTTAGCAATAGCGGTATTATTTGTTTATAATTTTCAACTACAAAAGAACTTAGAGGCATATCAAAACCTAAGTGATAAGATTAGTGATTTAACAGTACTTCAGAATTTTATGAAGGTTGCTGGTAGTCAAGAATCAGTTGAAGATAAGTTAAACCAAATCAATGAGATAGTAATTGAAAAATATGATATCAAGTATTCAACAATAGTTGTTTTTGATGGTGCTGAATATGTAATCAAGGCAACGAACGTTGATAAAATACATCATGATACATTAACTAATTTACATACTGAAGAGATATTTCAAGACAGTGTTGCTACAGCAACTCCTAAGTATATAACTATAGATAATGAGAATGAGAAACTTCCATATCAGAAAGTTGAAATGGGTAGAGCTAAATCAGCTATGTTCTTCCCACTATATATCGAAAATATCTACATTGGATATTGGATAATGGAAAGTGGAAGAATGCATGCATTTGATAAAACAGATACAACTATCATAGAAGTTGTAAAAGATAATATTATATCAGTATTATCAACAATGAGTTATCAAGATGCTATGGAGAATATCATAAGAGTTGATAAATTTACTGGATTATATTCAGCTGAATATTTATACAGTAAAGCTAAGAAAACTTTTGATAAATATCCAACATCAGCTGTATGTATGTTTAAAATAGCTAATATTGAAGATATTAATAAGAATCAAAGTAGAGAAATAGGAAACGGAATTATTACTGAAGTAAGTAACGTAGTAAAAGGAAAACTTCCAGCACAATATGTCTTCGTAAGATATATGGGACCAAAATTCGTTATCGTATTCTCTGGAGTTGAGGAAGGATCTGTTGAACAATTCTTAAAAGAATTAAAAGCAGATATTGAAAAGATTATTGTTTCACAAGACGCTGAAGAAAAAGCAGTAGTAAAGACATTAAATGGTAAGAGAGTAAAAGTAAACGAGTTATTCGAAGAGAAGGTAGCTTCTCCAAAAGTTAATTTCGTTGTTTCTACATACTACAAAGGAACAGGTATAGAACAACTTAACAGAAAACTAGAAGAATATATAGATACGATGGATGTAAATTCACCAAATTCAATAAACTATATTTAATAAACGGAGGGATGAAATATGGCTTTAGATAAAACAATGAGTTTTAAAGTAGACAAAGATAAGAGCTTGAGAGCAAAAGAAATACTTAAAGAAGTATATCAAGCGCTAGTTGAGAAGGGTTATAACCCAATTAATCAAATAGTAGGTTATATTTTATCAGGGGATCCAACATACATAACTAGCCATAATGATGCAAGAAACCTAATCAGATTAATTGAAAGAGATGAGCTTCTTGAAAAAATGGTTAAAAACTACATTGGATTGGAAGAATAATTTATGAGAATATTAGGAATTGATTATGGTGATGCCAGAGTCGGATTAGCTATAACAGATCCATTAGGGATTACTGCACAAGGATTAGAAACAGTAGCCTATAATGGAAATGACAAAATGCTATTAAGACGTTTGGACGAGATTATGTCTGAGTACGAAATCGATACCATAGTTGTAGGGATGCCATATAATATGGATGGCACAAAAACTGTAAGAGCAGAAGTGACCGAAAAGTTTATTCATAAATTAAAATGTAAGTATAATAAAATTAAAATAGAGACCATGGATGAAAGATTAACTACAGTAGCAGCACATAAAACAATGAACTTCTTGGATGTTAACAAACACAAGAAGAGAGGCATTGTAGATACAATTTCTGCAGTCTATATTTTAGAAATGTATATGAATAAAAAGAAAGAAGAATAAGGCTTTAATATGTAAAGAAGTTTTTGCAAAAAAAATACAATATAGGTATTGCAAAAAAATTTTCTTTAGTGTAAGATAAATGTAGATTTGTATTTTAGTACAAAGGAAGGAGATTAAAATGGACGAAGAATTAGATGAAAATCAAAGCAATATCATTATCCTAAATGATGAAAATGGTAATGAAGTACAATTTGAATTTTTAGATTTAATAGAGTATGAAGAAGAACAATATGTAGTTTTACTACCAGTTCTTGAAGAAGGTGAAGAAGATGACGGAGAAGTTGTTATCTTAAAAATAGATGATTCAGACGAAGAATCAGATGAAGAATCATACGTAAGTGTTGATGATGAGAATACATTACAAGCTGTATTCAACATCTTCAAAGAAAAATTTAAAGATGAATTCAATTTTACAGACGAAGAAGAACAATAAAAAAGGCAGGCAGCAAGCCTGTTTTTTTTGTTCTTTTTTTTATTTATACTATTTTATTTTATTTTTCGATATGATAAAATAATACTTGTTTAAAGGAGGATACACATATGATAAGTGTTTTTAGTTATTTACTTACATTTATGGGAGTAATATTCTGGGGATTTAGAGCAATTGCTACATTATATTTCCAACTAGATAAACCATTTTTTGCTCATCCAGTAAATGTAACTTATGAGATTATAGTATTATTTTTAACATTACCATGCTTAATTGGTGTTGTTAAGAGAAATATAGTATTTGCAGCTGGATATTTAGGATTATATGCTGCATATTTCGGACAAGTATTATATGACGCAATTGTAGCAGCAGGAGAAAGTGGACTAAACATAGTAAATAGTTCAGATATGCTTATTACAACAATCGGTATTATAATACCATTATTAACATTCTTAGATATTTTATTTAATAAAAATAGAGCACTTGGTAAAGGAGCTCATAAAGAAGATGGATTCTATGCAAATGAAAAATTTGATAGAAACTTTGACGAAAGAGCCGACAGAAACCAATACAAATTCTAATAAAAGAAGAGATGAGTTATGGGAACTTTATTTATAGTAACAGGTCCAGCTGCTAGTGGAAAAACAGCAGTTTCAAAAGGACTTGCAGAAAAGTTAGAAAAATCTGTATGTATCGAAGGTGATGAAATATATTCTCAAGTTGTTGGCGGATACAAAAGCGCTTGGGAAGAAGGAAATCATTTAGATATATTTTGGAAAATAATTAAATATGAAATAAGAACTTATTTAGATGCTGGTTATGATGTTGTATTTAATTACATCATTCATAAAGAAACACTAAATAATTTAGTAAAAGAGTTTAATGATGTAGAAATTAAATTCTGTGTTCTTTTAGCAAGTGAACAAGAGCTGTTAAAAAGAGATAGCATGCGTCCAGTAGATTGTCAGATGGGTGGTAGATGTATAGTATTACTTAAAAACTTCTTAGCAGATGGATTTGATAAAAAGTACATCATAGATACAGATACTATGGAATTATACGAAGAAATAAATCTATTCAAAGACGCTGACAAGTTCATATATACAGATGCAAAAGACGAATTTAGATTTGGATTTTAGAATAAGGGTCTGCCATCATAGGCAGCCTTATTTTGTTTTTAAAGGAGGTATATAAAATGGAAATGCTAGATACTTATACTAGAGATGGAAAATTTTTAGGAGTAAAGTCTAGAGAGGAATGCCATGTAGATAATCCTGGTTTTTATCACAAACCAGCATGGTCATGGGTATATAACAGTAAAGGAGAAGTATTAGTTCAAAAAAGATCAATGAACAAAAAAGTATTTCCTGGATGCTGGGATATGTCATGTGCAGGACATGTTGATGCAGGAGAGAGAACTATTGATGGCTTAATTAGAGAAGTAAAAGAAGAATTAGGAGTAGATATTACTGAAAAGGATTGTCACTTCGAATTTGAATATATCGAAGATGAATGTTTTGAAATAGGACAACTTTATACAATCAAAATGGATAGAGAAGCAAAAGACTTCAATATCCAAGAGGAAGAAGTAGAACAAGTAAAATGGGTGTCATTTGAAGAATTCAAAAAGATGCTTTTTGGAACAGAATGGTGTCCATATAGTGACGAATATAAATATAAAAGTATAGATGCACTAGAAAAAAGATTTGAAGAATTATAAAATGCTCCGAAACCCTGCTCTCATTTGAAAAAACAGCCAAAATGTGGTATAATAATAGGTGGAGGCTTTTTAATCACCCTTAGACTACAATTGGAGGTATATAAAAATGAAAAAGAAGGGTAAGCTTCGGAGATTTGCCTCAAGCTGGCTGTGCTTGATTCTTATCTTCGCCGCAATCTACGGAGTAGTTGAAGGCGCCACTCTCATCATTAAGAGCAAGCTTAATGTTGTGGATCCTGTGGCGACTGTACACTGCGACGTGAAGCATTTCCTGAAACTCAAGACCACGATTAATGTCGACTACGATTCTAATGATTCGGTTGACGGCGTTATCACTGGAGATTTTGCATTTGGGCTCTTCAAGAGCGTGCATGATCCCTTGGACTTTAGAGACAATGACGGAATGAATATCGGCGGAGCGTCAGACACGTACCACTTGATCACCCAAGATGACCATACCATTGTTGACTACAGCAATGGTGTCACGACGGTGATGAGAGGCCAATTCAAACTGCTGGGAGAGAAATACTTGATCTATGATGCGGACGGAAATTACATTGCATACCTGGAAGTTGGCGTAACTGATACCTTTGGTGGACTCTATGATCCCAACGGAGAGCTTTGGGCGACTTATAAGTCACACCTGCTCTTTAAGGACTATGACATCACTATCGGTACGAACGCAAAACTCCCGAGAGAGACGATCGTTCTTCTCTTTGCATCGTATTATTCCGACAATGCAGCAAATTCAAGTCATTCTTCTTCCTCGCACTCGAAGAGTAAGTAGATTTCCGACAGAAGGTGCACATCCCACAAGGATGTGCACCTTTTCATTTTTTATTTGACATTTTGTCTAAATTCTTATAAAATATTGGGCAAACATCTAGCCTATGGCTAATGTTATGTTTTAAACCAGTGTAGAGTTTGAAAGATCCTTTTTGTAACTTTAGTTAACCAACATCCTATCAAGATCAAAGGAGGTATAGGCATGGGAAAGATGCAAGAAGGTGCATTTGCTGATTCTGCAGTAAAAGTCTTTGCGGAAGCAAAGAAGTTTTCTGAAGGAATCGGAGTGGATGCTATTACTTTGGACGTCTTCGCATTTAGTCTGTGTGCAATGAAAGACTCACCGATATACCGGTATGTATTGCTTCAGGCAACAGAGGAGAAGTTCGAAGTAGTAAGAAAGCAACTGTACGACAAGCACATTCTCAATGGCACAACGACAACCAGACTGTTTAAAGCCAAGATTGGTGATGAAGAGTACGTTCTTGACACTAAGATCGAACCAGTCATTACCAAAGCTCAAGAGACAGCATTCGGTCCATATTACCAGAAACAGCAAGTTGAGGTATCGGACCTTATCATAGGATTTTCTAGAGTATACGAAGATTACTTCGAAGAAGTGATTGATGACATTGAACTCGGATGTGGAATCAAACCCCTGAATTGGACTCCTCCATTTAGGGTACCGAAGGAGATGGCAAGCTTCCTTGAAGATCTGAATGAAAAGTATGCATATAGAAACTTCGATGATGAATGCGAGATCTGCGAGCGTGAAGAAGAAACCGAAGAAATGATTCAAATTCTCATGAAGAAGAAAAAGAGAAATGTCATTTTCATCGGTGAAGCGGGCGTCGGCAAGACGGCGATAGTTGAGAAATTCGTATGGATGATCGTAACCGGAAGGTGTCCTAAGGAATTTAGGGGATTCCATGTTCTCAGCTTGAATGTGACAGGTATCATTTCTGGTACCCAGTATCGTGGAACAGCCGAAGAACGGTTCCAGATGCTCTCCAAGTACTTAGAGGAAACTCCAAATGTAATCGTATTTGTTGACGAGATTCATTTGATGCTTGGCGCAGGCCAGGTAGAAGGAGGAAGCCTCGACCTTGGTAATGCATTAAAACCGATCCTTGCACGCGATAAGGTTAGATTTATTGGAGCTACAACTTCTAAGGAATATGACAAGTATTTCTCAAATGATCCTGCACTTAAGAGGAGATTTGAGACAATATTCGTCAAAGAACCAACCTCTGAAGAAGTATTCCCAATGATTACTAACCAAATCAAGTCATTGGAAAGATTCCACGGTGTCAGTATTTCAACAAAGCAGGTTAAGTCGATTATCTTTTTTGCAGCATGCTACAACTATCAGACCAAGAATCCGGATCGTACAATCGATCTTTTGGATAAGGTAATGGTAAATGCAAAGCTTGCCGGCAGAAAGAAAGTTAAACAGGCAGATATCGAAAAGGTCTTTAAGTTTAATCAAAGAACCTTTAAGAATATGTCCGATGAAGATAAGACAAGACTTGCCTATCATGAAGCTGGCCACTACATCATTCACCGCTTTGCAACGAAGCTGTCTGATCTGAAGGTTATTGCAGTCTCAATCGTACCAGCCAAAGACAAAGGTTTTTATGGTGTCAATGTTCTTGAGCCGAATGAAGACGGACCTATCTTCCATGATAGGGTGTACTATGTTCAGCTCATTGCTGCAAAGTATGGAGGACGTGTTGCCGAAGAAATTTATTCTAATTCACTTTCTTCGGGAGCAACATCTGACATCGCGCAGGCAACACAATTGGCAACAAACGTCGTAATGTCATATGGCCTGTCAGATGAAAGAAACAATCGTGCATATGGTATCACACCTTTTAAGGAGACCGCCAAAACAAACGAGATGATTGACGAGCAGATCAACAAGCTTCTTGACGAAGCATTAGATTATGCAAGGCGTGTCATCAACGAGCACACATCTGAACTGGACCGGCTGGTTAAGGAACTCAAGAAGAAAGGTATTCTTTCAAAGAAGGATCTGGACGACATTTTCTAACTGGTGAAACAAAAAACAAAAAAAGAAGGTGTGCCACAAATGCGGCACACTTTCTTTTTTTATGAAAAGTTTTATGATATAATGTCGCCATAAAGGGGAGAGTTATGGAAAAAGATATTAGCTTTTTAAGAGGAAAAATGGTTGCACATCGAGGATTACATGATAACAACAATAAAATCCCTGAGAATTCAATTTCAGCATTCAGAGAGGCAATAAAGAAGGGTTTTGCTATAGAATTTGATGTACATATATTAAAAGATGATACTTTAGTAGTAATTCACGATGACGATTTAAAAAGAATCTGCAATGAAAGTACCAAAATAAAAGATTTAAGCTATGCAGATTTAAAAGATAAGAAATTGTTTGGAACAAATGAACATATTCCAACATTTGATGAAGTATTAAAGCTAGTAAAAGGAAAAGTTCCACTAGTTGTTGAAATAAAAACTGATGTAAGAGGAAATAAAATAATAGATCTTGTTATGGAAAAATTAAAATCTTACAGAGGTAAATATGTTATTGAAAGTTTTGATCCACTTAAAGTGTTTTACTTAAAAAATAGATATCCAGAAGTAATAAGAGGACAGCTTTCAGGAAGCTTTAGCACTACAAAAATGCCAAAGATAGAAAAATATATTTTAAGAAATCTATTCTTTAATTTCTATACAAACCCTGACTTTGTAGCATATGAACTTAGTGCACTTCCAAATAAAGAATTAGATAAGTATGCAAAAGAAAAAGATGTTTTTATCTGGACAATTTCTTCAAAAGAAGAATTTGATGAAGCAAAAGAATATGGAAATGTATACATATGCAATAATATAGAAGAAATACTAAATAGTCCAGAAATATCATTAAAAGGCGGAACAGTTCTAATCAATAAAGAGACTAAAAAAATAGGACTAGTATATAGAATAAAAAGGGAAGATTATTCATTTCCCAAAGGACATCTTGAAAAAGGTGAAACCATAGAAGAATGTGCAATAAGAGAAACCGAAGAAGAGACTGGAAGAACTTGCAGATTAGTAGACAATACTCCTGTAGATATTCTAAAATATTCCACACCAAGAGGCGAAAATGTGGAAAATTATATGTACTTAGCAATAGACACTGGAAAATCTGAAAGAGATATTTTAGAGAAAGATAAAGAAAGAGTTGTATGGGTAAAACCAAAAGACGTAGAAAAAACATTAACATACACAGACTTAAAAGAGTTTTGGAATAAAGTAAAAGGGAAAGTAGAAGAAATAATTGAGGAAAAATAGTATGAAGAATTTATTAGAAACAAATGTATATGATGTAGGAGAGACCATGATTATTGCAGGAACATGTCTTAAACATATGCAACCAAAAGCATATGAAGAGCTTGAAAAGATGCCTGGCGAAATATATGAAGTATGTCTAGAATCAACACATGTAAACATGGTAATTACAAAGTTAATAGGAATGCTTTCAAGAGTAAATATAAAAAAGATGATTTTTGCAAGTGTTGACAAATCACCACATTGTATTCAATTACATTACATCGAATCAGAGATAACAAAGGCAATGCCAAATTTAAAAACAGAGTTTGTTCATTATGTGGCATTGGACAAAGCATTAAAAGAAATTGATGAAAAAACAATTAAGATGTCAAAAAATCTTGGAGGTCTTCAAGTCTTATTAAAGGAGTAAAAATGGAGAAGAGAGATTTGTACGATGAGAAAAGAAATCTCATTGGGAAAACTATTTTCAAGGGTGAAGAGCCACCTGAAGGAACATTTATTGTAGTAGTTTTAGTTTTCATTCAAAACAAAGATGGAAAATTCTTAATGCAAAAAAGATCAGCTCAAAAAGAAGGAAAATATGCTACAACAGGTGGACATCCAAAACATGGTGAATCAAGCATTGAAGGAATAATAACTGAAGTAAAAGAAGAAATCGGATATGACATGAATAAAGATGATTTAGTACTATATGAAACAGGAGTTGTTCCAGAAAAAAGAGTATTCTATGATGACTATTATTTAAAGGTAGATGATATTGACATAAGTAAATTAGTACTTCAAAAAGAAGAAGTAGAATCACTTTGTTGGATGACTGAAGAAGAAGTAAGAAATGAAATGGCAAAAGGCAATTACTTTAAAAATCATTTTGAAGAATTTGAAATATTAATAGACTGGCTAAAAATGAGGGGATAAAAATGGGTGAATTAGAATTTTATAGCAAAGCTAAAAATTGGGATTTCTCTATGATTAATTATACATCTGAAACAGCTAGTACATGGGATATGTACGATATTCTAAAGAAAAGTTCAAATCCAGAAAGTGTAATTTTAGATCTTGGAACAGCAGCTGGAGAAAAGGTATTAAAATACTTTCCAGAATGCAAAAGAATAGTTGGAACAGACTATTCATATGACATGATTGAAAATGCCAAAAAGAATTTAGAAGAATCTGGAAAAAAGAATATTGAATTTATGGTCATGGATAATCTAAGACTTGAATTCGATGAAAATACTTTTGATATAGTAACCGCAAGACATACAGTAATAGATCCAAAAGGTATATATAAAGTATTAAAACCAGGAGGACTTCTTATTGTAAGAGGTGTTGACAAATATGACTGCTGGGACTTAAAAGAAATGTTTGGAAGGGGACAAGCATTCTTTGATAAGAAGCCAATAAGTGAAATCGATTTTGAAGCAATAAAAAGAGTTGGTTTTCAAAATGTAATTAAGAAAGAAATAAAAGTAAATGAATACTATAAAACAAAAGAAGACTTAATGATGCTTCTATGTAAAACTCCAATACTAACAGATTTTTCTGAAATAGGGGAAATGGAGTTTAAAGAATATATGATTGATGAAGAAACAATTGACAAATACATTGATGAACATACAACAGAAAAAGGAATTCTACTTCCAAGAGTATATTATGGAATAACAGGAAGAAAGAAAAAAGAAGTACAACTATAAAATTTTATGATATAATACACAAAATTACATAAGAAAATAATGGAGAAATAAAATGATAATATTTGATATGGATGGTACTCTCTGGTACACATTTAAAAATGCGTACGATGGAGCTTTAAAAGTAGCATCCGAACATGATGATATAAGAGAAATAACAAAAGAAACAGTAGCAAATGGAATGGGATTAAGTTTTGTCGATAATGCAGTAAATTACATGCCATATCTAGATAAAGAAACTAGAGAAAAGTATTTAGCTATAATTGATGAAGAAGTAAGACAAAACATTATTAGAAATGGCGCTACAATTTATGATGGTGTAATTAAAGTAATTACAAATTTAGGAAGAAAATATAAATTAGGAATAGTAACAAATAATACGAATGAATATGCAGAAATCTTTTTAAGACAAACTTCACTTCAATCAAGTTTTGTTGATTATATGGGCGCTGCAACATATAGTATTTCTAAAGGTGAAGCAATTAAAAGAATGATGACAAGAAATGATGAGCCCGAAAGTATTTATGTTGGAGATATAGAAAAAGATAAGATAGCTGCAAATGAAGCAAATGCAACATTCATTCATGCAAGATATGGATTTGGAAAAAAATTTGAATCAGAATATCATATAGATAATATTTATGAACTTGAAAGAGAAGTAAATAAAATAATCTATGATTAGAATGGAGAGAATATGGCTATAGTAATTGAAGTGTTAGTTGTTGCACTTCTTTTTACACTTGGTGTAAAAAGTTTTGACAAAGACCCAATAAGAACAATATATAATTATCCACCAAAAATTCAAGAAAGAGTAAAATCACTAGAGCAGTATAAAGACAGAATTCCAGAAAACAAGACAAAGATAGCAACAAAACTTGGATTTTGCATAGGAGTAGTACTACTAATATCACTAATATTTAAGTATATAAATCATTATGAAACATTTATGCAAGGATTCTTATGGTCATACTTAATGTGGACAATAGTTAATTGGTATGATGCTCTTATAATTGATTGTTTGTGGTTTTGCCATGATAAAAGATGGGTAATAGAGGGAACAGAAGATATGGTAGACGAATATCATAACTATATGTTTCACATCAAGGGATCACTAATAGGTCAGCTAATCGGTCTTGCAGTGTGTTTATTAATAGGATTAGTAGTAGCAATTATTTAAAAAGGAGAAAGACAAATGGAAAGAAAAGAAGCATTAGAATTATTAAAAAAATATAATAAGGAAGAATTTCATATAAGACATGCTATTACAGTAGAACAAGTTATGAGATACTTTGCAAAAGAAAAGGGATATGATGAAGATTTCTGGGGATTAGTTGGTCTGCTTCATGATGTTGATTTTGAAAAATATCCAGATGAACACTGCAAGAAAGCACCAGAATTATTAAAAGAAATTAATGCATCAGATGAGATGGTTCATGCAATATGCAGTCACGGATATGGTATCTGTTCAGATATTGAACCTGTTCATGAGATGGAAAAAATATTATTTGCAACAGATGAGTTAACAGGTATTATATGGGCAGCAGCAAAGATGCGTCCATCACTTAGCACAAAGGATATGGAACTTAAGAGTTTAAAGAAAAAATTCAAAGATAAAAAGTTTGCAGCAGGATGCTCAAGAGATGTTATTGAAGAGGGTGCAAAAGTTCTTGGATGGGAACTAGATGAACTACTAAATAATACTTTAGAAGCAATGAAAGAAAAAGAGGATTTAATATCAGAAGAAGTAAAAGAAAATGCTTAAAAGGAAGAAGAGAGTAATTGATAATTACTCTCTTTTATGATATATTGAAGGTGCATTTTAAGAACCTTAAAATAAAGAAAGGAATAAAAAAGATGGAAGAGAGAGTTGACAAAATTAACTATTATTTAGATATAGCTGAAACAGTTTTAGAAAGAGGAACATGTTTAAGAAGAAACTTTGGTGCAATAATCGTAAATAATGATGAAATCATTTCAACAGGATATGTTGGTGCACCAAGAGGAAGAAAAAATTGCTGCGATCTTGGATATTGCACAAGAGAAAAATTAAATATTCCAAGAGGTGAAAGATACGAATTATGTCGTAGTGTTCATGCTGAACAAAACGCAATCATAAGTGCATCAAGAGAAAAAATGTTAGGAGCAACACTATACTTAGTTGGAAAATCTCACACAGATGGATCATACGTTGAAAGCGCTAATCCTTGTGCACTATGCAAAAGAATGATAATTAATGCAGGAATTAAAGACGTATATATAAGAGATTCAAAGAGTAAATATAGACATACAAATGTTGAAGATTATATTACTGATGATGAATCATTAGAAGGATTAAAAGGATATTAATGAATGGATAAATCAAGCCTTTTTATAACCAAAATAAAACTAAATGATGAAAAAATTAATAAGAATGAGTATCCATATAATATAGAAGTATTAAAAAACTTTAAGGAACTTGATATAGATTCTCCCGTAACATTTTTCTATGGCGAAAATGGGGTGGGGAAGTCAACATTAGTAGAAGCAATAGCAATAGCCTTAGGATTAAATCCTGAGGGTGGAAGCAACAATATGCAATTTTCTAACTATGATGATTATTCTAATTTATATAAACATCTTACAATTAGTAAATTTAGAGTTCCTAAAACGAAGTTCTTTTTAAGAGCAGAATCATTCTTTAATGTAGCGACAGACATTAGTAATAATGGAGATCTGATAGATACTACGTATGGTGGAGAAGATCTTCATAAATGTTCACACGGAGAGTCATTTTTGAAGTTAGTAGAACATAGATTTTGGAATAATGGTCTATATATTTTAGACGAACCAGAAGCTGCACTTTCACCACAAAGACAGCTAACACTTTTATGCTACATTAATGACCTGGTTAAAAATGGCTCACAATTTATCATAGCAACACATTCACCAATACTTCTTTCATACAAGTATGGAGAAATACTAGATTTAAATAATAACTTTGAGAAAATAAAGTATGAAGATACAGAAGTATATAGAATATATAAAGACTATTTAGAAAATCCAGAAAAAATGCAAGATATATTATTTGAAGAATAGAAAAATGAAAGACTGCCAGGTTGCCCTGGCAGTCTTTTTTTGACTGGTTAATTAATTCCGCTTAGATTTAGTTTTTCACTCTGCCTCAGCGACGCTTCCTGTATCCTCATCTGGCCTTGTGATCAGAGTAAGAATCGTATCAATCCAGAAGTCATAAGTCTGAATTTCGGGAAACTTTCCTCTTGAATACACAGTGGGCCTCTTGATCCATTCAAAGATCTCGGACCTTAAATCACAGGTCTCTTTGTCTTGGATGATTTTGAAGAAGTCTCGAACATCATCTGTGGACAGTCCATAAGCTACCTGAAGGAAGTTGTCTCTATCAGGAAGAAGGCTTGGAGTTTCCTCGAATTTCTCACAGTATTTAAACACCGAAGTGTCATCCAAAGCCACATAGATGCTCCACATTTTGTCTCCATAGTCGGAGTCGAGCCAATCAGCTCTTACCAGGTAGCGATTGGATACGCGGATTGCAATGGAACCTTTGGCTGTGTGAGCCCAGAATTTCATATAGAACATGTTATCCAGGTATGAGGAAAGCCAATCCAGATGATAAGACATCTGCTTAAGGATGGCTTCGTAGTATTCGCGATAGTTAGGTTTAGTAAGCGGATTAGAACTCATCCGTCTTTCGTTGACGGGAGTTCGATCCCAATCATTAAGTAATGTTCCCATATAAATCCTCCAATTGTTGAAACATGGGACGCCCCTCTTACGAGGGAAGTTACGAAAAAGCTTCAATCTTGAAGCTCATAATAATTATACCATAAAATGAGCATAAATTCAAATGCTAAAAACCGCAAAAGTCTTATAGTAGTAGCAAAGCATTGATACAACACAAGGATAGTATGGCAACTTTACTATTTTATGTAAATATGTTATAATAAAAGATGGTAGACCCTTTAGTCAACCCAAGTCAGTCAATCAACCAATACAACAAGGCGAATGCCTAAGGAGGTTAACATGCAGAAGCAGTATCCGGAAGTCGTAAGTTACATCGCAAAGGTGGCCATTCCTATGAGCAACCCGTTCGTCACCGGCGGCGTCAAGACCCTTTATGAAGGAGAACATTTCTTCATGCAGATGAGAGATCTTGAGAGCAAGCACGACCGTAAGGTCGAGTTCGACCGGGCAAGGGCACTCATGAAGTGGGCATACTCCTGCAACGGTGAACTTCACGGAATGCGGCAGAGCAACGGCCTCATGTACACCTACGTTGAGTTCAGTGATCTCGAGTCTATGAGAGAATTCACTGCCAGCATTAAGGTAAACGTGGACGGAGCTACGATGAAGTAATCGTCTGCAAGGTCTAATAAAATAAAACTGCAGATTCATTGCGGTTTTGACTCCCTCAGGAAGAGGGAGTTTTTTCATTTTAAGATAATTTTAAAAGCTACTTGAAAGAACTTTTATTAAGATGATATAATTTTTTTGTGATATATGAATATATTTAGGAGCATAAAAATATATGAAAAAACTAAACTTGGCAATAGTATTTAATAAGTCATTAGATGAAGTTTTATTTTGCATAAGAGCAAAAGACCCATATAAAGGAATGTATAATTTTGTTGGTGGCAAAGTAGAAGATGGGGAAGATAATGACGAGGCAGCATATAGAGAATTATATGAAGAGACAGGAATTAGTAAAGAGGACATTAAACTAGATCACTTTATGGACATTAACTACTTCAAGTATGAAAATAATCTTCAAGTTTATTATGGAATACTAGAAAAAGATGTAAAGCTCATTGAGGAGAAGAACAAATTAGAATGGGTAAAAATAGGCGACAATTTATTAGATACTACTAAATTTGCTGGAAACTATAATATCCCACATATGATAGCTCAAATAAAAATATATCTACAAAACGGATTAGAAAAGTATTAAAAAGAGGTAAGAAAAATGAAAAGACCACTTATAGGAATAATAGGAAAGGTTGAACCACAATATAGTGTGGATTTATGGCAAAGAGTAGATGAACAAGATGAATTTAGATACTTAGTTGTAAAAAACGGAGGTACAGCAATATGCCTTCTTCCAACACAAGCAACACTAAAGTTTAATGATAATGATATTCATGATGATACAGTATTAACTGAAGAAGAAAAAGAAGAATTATATAGACAGATTGATTTATGTGATGGCTTTATATTGCAAGGTGGGGAGTATAGTTGTGAATATGAAATTGAAATGGCAAGAAGGATAATAGCTCTTGACAAACCACTTCTTGGAATATGTGCAGGATTTAATAATATTTTAAGAGCACTAGGAAGTGATGTTGATTATGATGAAGAAAAAAGCCATAAGAGATTTGACAAAGACTATAGACACAAAATAACAACTGTAAAAGGAACAAAGCTATATAATATACTTGGAAAAGATGAATATGAAGTAAACAGCATTCATGAAATGATTGCATCAAAAGAAAGAGTAGAAGGTTTTGCTACAATTTCATCATATTCTGAAGATGGATTAGTAGAAAGTTTAGAGTTAGACAATAAGAAATTTGTTATAGGAGTAAAATGGCATCCAGAAATAATGCTTGAAGATGAATTTCCTGATAAATTATTTAAGGAATTCATTGAAAAATGTAAGTAAAAGGAAGACTCTATTATGATAGATAGAATTAAGAAAAATGAAGAAAGACTAGATGCTGCATTAGAAACAGTAAAAAAACTAGAAGAAGCAATAGAATTATATAAGCAAAATAAAAAAGACATTAGCTTATTAAATAAGTACTATGGAAGCAAGAATTGGTTTAATGATAAAAAAGCATTAGAAGAGGGAAAGATTCCAAAGATAAAAGCTGGAGTCTTAAGTGAAGATGCAGTATGGAATATGAATGAGGACTTAAATAACGCGCTAAAAGAAATGAAAAAGATTATAAAAAAATAAATAGAAGGAGTTCTATATGGATGATAGCCTATATGAAATGATCTTTAAAAGAAAATCATTTCATCTTTTTAGAAACATTGGAAAAGAGAGAATATCTCAAGAAGAACTAAAAGATATCGAAGAATATATGACAAAAATTAAACCATTAGATCCAGATATCAAAGTAAAAATGAAAATAGTAAACGAAGGCGCGACATGTAAAAGGGGACAAGAATACTGTATTTTATTCTACTCAGAGAAAAAAGAAAATTATCTTCAAAATGTTGGATATATAGGAGAGCAATTAGACCTATACTTAGTATCTAAAAATATTGGAACATTATGGTTTGGTATAGGAAAAGCTGATGAAAAACAAGTAGATGGACTTGACTATGTAATAATGATTTCAATTGCAAAAATTGATTCAGCAGATAAGTTTAGAAAAGATATGTATAAGAGCAAAAGAAAAGAATTAGATGAAATTTGGAATGGAGACTATTATAGAGACATAGGAGACATTGCAAGATTTGCTCCAAGTGCATGTAATACTCAACCATGGAGAGTAGAAGCAACTGAAAAAGAAATAAAGGTATATAGATATCGTAAAGAAGGTAAACGCGGAATAATGCCAAAAACATTAGTAATGTATTACAATCAAATAGATATTGGAATATTCTTATGTTTTATGGAATTGATATTAAGTCATAATAATATTGAATACGAAAAAGAAATATTCAAAGAAGAAAACCATGAACAAGAAAACAATCTAACAGCGGTTTATAGAATAAAAAAATAAAGACATGTGAAGCAAGGAAATGTTGAATTTTCCTTGCTTTTATGATAGAATGAACCATATTATTGAGGTGATAATTATGATGGAAAATATAACAATAAGAAGAGCAAAATTGGACGACCTTTATGAAATTCAAAGACTAAATAATGAACTATTTAATATAGAGCTAAAAAATTATGACGATTCACTAAAAGAATACTGGCCAATCTCAAAAGAGGGAGAAGCATACTTTAGAGGGAAAATCTTAAATGACATAGTTATAGTTGCGTGTCTAGAAGATGATCCAATAGGCTACTTAGCAGGTTCTCTTAAAACTCAATATTCATACAATAAAACAATTCAAGCCGAGATAGATAATATGTGTTTAAAAGAAGAATTTAGACATTTAGGAATAGGAAAAAGACTAGTAAAAGCATTTAAAAATATATGTATAGACAATGATATTAATGAGATAAAGGTAACAGCAAGTTTTAACAATAAGTCAGCAATAAACTTTTATAAAGAACTTGGATTTGAAGAATCAGAAATAACATTAAAACAAAAAATATAATTCTAAAGAGATAATAATGTACTTAAGATAAGCAGGAAGAAAAGAATAACAAATAAAGGGAGTATATTATGTCTGAGAAAAAAAGCAAAGAACAAAGACGTGCAGAAGATAAGCACAACAAAGATTTGAAAAGAAAAAGAGATCAAAAACAAAAAAGAAAAGCACATGCTATTTCAAGAGAGAAAAGAAATTATGTAAGAAGAAAAATCTCACCATATTATGAAGCATTTAGAAGATACAATAACAAACACTTATTGATTGTTCTTAAAGATACAGAGAATATGGAAAAAATATTATTTCAAACACATCCACTTGGAAGAGGAATGACTCTAATTTCACTTCCAGCAATTAGTGAAGAAATGATTCAAGAATATTTAGTACTAGCACCAAGAGAAAAATCTTCAGAAACATCAGTATCAGCTGACGATAAAGAAGCTATAAATGGATTTGCATCTCACTATTTTGGAGTAAGAGCAAATGATATTATAGATGTTCCAAAGAGTAATATGCTAGTAATGAGACAGTGCCAAATAACAAGTCCGAAGGATGGCTTAGTACCACTTAATGTAAGACCATACAATACATATACATGGTACACTAACGAGGCTACAACACTAAGAGGATTTAGAGTATATAGTGGTAAGCAATTAAAAAGGTTTTTCGGAATGAATGGCCAAGATGTATCTAAAACATATGTATTCCAAGATACGCTATCTGAAATTTTAGTATATAGAGCAATGAGAGGAAAACTAAATTTAGGAGATGTAGCAATAGATCATGAACTATATGCTAAAAGAAGTGCTATTTCAACTGGACCACATGATTTAATATATGTAGGTAGAAATGAATTTTCTGAAATATATAACAGATTTAAAAATGAGCAAGAAGAAACACAAGACTTAGATGAAAGAGAAGTCTAAAATATAAAACAAAGGAGAATAATTATGAATTTAAAAGACTACAAAAATATTATTGATCATAAACCAATACATATAGCAACAGTAAATAAAGATAATAATCCAAATTTAGCAGTTGCTGCAGATGTACAAGTTATTGATGACGACAAAATAATAATATCAGTAAATGAGATGGTTAATACTCAAGAAAATATTAAGTATAATCCTAATGTAGTAATAACTGCATTTGATGAAGAGTTTAAAGGCGTGAGAATATTTGGAACAGCAGAGTATTTTGAAGACGGAGAGTATTATGACTTTTGTGAAAAAAACTTCTTTGGAAATGGCCAAGTAACTTCATTTGGTGCTACTAAGCCAAAGGGTGCAATAGTAGTAACAGTAACAAATTGTTTTGAATATGTTTAAAAACATAATAAATATTTTTTGAAAGGAAATAAAAAATATGGAAGAAGTATTTGAATTTTTAAAGAAATGCGGAACATTTTACATTGCAACAGAGGATGGTGACAAACCAAGAGTAAGACCTTTTGGAGTAGTAAATATCTTTGAAGGAAAACTATATATTCAAACTGGAAAAGTTAAGAATGTATCAAAACAAATGCAAATAAATCCTAACGTAGAGATCTGTGGATTTATGGATGGCAAATGGGTAAGACTTGAAGGAAAAGTAGTAAGAGACGATAGAATAGAAGCTAAAGCAAGCATGCTTGATGCAAATCCAATGCTTAAGAGCATGTATTCAGCAGAAGATGATAATACAGAAGTATTATACTTTGAAAATGCAAAAGCAACATTCTATTCATTTACAGATGCTCCAAGAGAAGTAGTTTTTTAAGGAGAAATAATGATAGAAATAAAAGAGAATAATAAAAGTGTAGATGAGTTTAATGAGCTATATGATTCAGTAGGATGGGGCTCATATAGCAATGAGATTTCAAAAAAAGCACTAGATAATACATTTTATTCTGTAAGTATATATGAAGAAGGCAAAATAGTTGGATTTGGCAGACTAGTTGGAGATACAATTTGCTTTCTTTATATCCAAGACATAATAGTAAAACCCGAGCATCAAGGAGAGAAAATTGGAACCCTAATTATGAATAAACTTTTAGAAAAGGTCCAAAAAGTAAAAGAGGAAAATCCAGATGTAAGAGTGTATGTAGGAGCATCTAAAGATAAAGAAGCTTTCTATGAAAAGTTCGGATTTATAAAAAGAACTGATGCTGGTCTTGGCTATGGAATGATACTAAAATAAAGGAGCCAAAGATGGAAAAAGATCAAATTCAAAAGAAATTAAGTGAGAAATATAATGAACTAACGACAAAAGTTTTAACAGGTACAATATTTGAATTTCAAGAATTATTTAAAGAAAAATATTTAACAACAGAAGATGTTATAAGCATAGTAACCCAAAACATTCCAAAAGGAATTGTAATTTATACTGATAAAGATGATATATTTGATGCAACATGTTCAATTTCAACAGGAGAATTTAAAGTACATAAAGAAGCAATGAATGAAGAAGACTATTTTAAATATATCTTCTTTCATGAATTTATTCATTCAATTTCATTCAAGAAACATGGTGATATGCAATTCATGGGATTCTACACGATAGAAAAGGGAGAAGAATATGAATTTAAATCAAGAGCATTTAACGAAGCTGTCACAGAATTCATAGCACTAAAAAGGAATAAAATGTGTGGTTATGAACCAGAAAATAAATACCTATCTGGATATGATGTTGGAACTGACCAATTAAATCTTTTAACAAAAGTTATTCCAGAAGAAGAACTAATTGGAGCATATTTTAATGAGCCAGGAAATCTAGAAGAAATATTTATCAAATATGGAATGAATATGGACGAACTTTTCTATGCATTTTATCTTCTTGAAGAAAAAGAATATGAAGTTCATAGTCTAGAAGGAAGACGTGGCCTAGATAATGCTCAAGATGCAGTAAGAATAATAGATGGTGAAAGATATATATTCTACAATATGCTAGATCATTTTGGAGAAGTAAAAAGCGAAGAAGAATTTAATAAAAAGTGGACTATTCTTCTTAGTGAATTAGACTTTAAATATAACTTTTTCAAAATTGACGGAATCTTCAAATATGGTCAATTAGTGGCTGATATGGAGAAATTGAATCTTGAAAAGAATGCTTTAGTTGATAGCAAAGTTTCAAGTAAGATATTAGAAAAATATGCAAGACTAAATGGAATAGTAAATCCTGAAGATAAGATGGCTACATTAAAAGAACTATCTGATATTTATCACAAGGACTACAATGAGTATTGGTCTTTAGTTCAAGATGACTTTGCAATCTTAGCATATATGTTTGTAGAAAATATAAAGAATAACTACCAATTATATGATATTGAAAGTTATCCAAGAGTATATCCATATCTTGAAAAAGAAAATGCTACGATAGAAGATGTAGATTTCGGAAAAAGAATATGCGAGGAAGAAAATATAAAATTCTTTGTGTTTAATATTAAAGGCAAAATCTATATTGAAAGCAATTATGATGACACAACGGTAAGTGAGATAAGTGAGAACTTATTTGAAGTAACATATGCAGATCAAAGAGGTGTATTAAACATTAAAGATAATACATATGAAATTGGTGGTAATAAATTTGAAGTAAAACAAATTTATTAATAACAATAAAAGAAAGAGAGATAAAAAATGAAAAAAGTATTGATTATAGTAGGTATTTTAATCCTTGTAGTAATAGCAGTGGGAATGTTTTTATATAGAGGGAGAATAACTGGAAACTATACTCTTCCAGAAGATTATATAAGAAAATATGAGGACCATAGAGCATATTTAGACGGACCAGATAATGATTACTACATATACAAGAATAAAATAATACAGGTTCAAAATAATCATTATCCCGTTGGTGCGCCAAAGGGCAAACATGAGCGTAAAATAACTGTGTATAATGTAAGAGGTGCTGATAGCATTCTTACAATAAATGGTGTATATAATGCTATAAAGGATAAAAAAGGAAGAGTTGTCTTAGACCAATGGGACTAGGGTACGGATTAAATAAAAGTAAGGGCTAGCAGATATGAAATATTTAAAACTAGTAGATGGAACAAAATCAAATGCGAATGGATTTGAATATAAAGTAGGCGAGGTTAATATTGCAGATAGATGGAATCCAAATGAAATGGATCCTAAAATGATGGGCGGTTTTAATTTTTCTGTAGAAAACAAAATCTTAAGATGG
>JAEEGL013501503.1_pt1 | contig 24817 bp, 21 predicted proteins | sample 9134231 | NCBI WGS metagenome assembly JAEEGL01 (sample SAMN16246548, study PRJNA631951) | gut metagenome | biome: gut microbiome; feature: rumen; material: fiber-attached | host: Bos | place: Iran: Karaj | collected 2018-10
AAAATCTGTTGATAAAATAGGGTCTATTATTTTATATTTAAAACCCGACATATTCTTTTGAAGCATTTTTGATAGATTGGCACCTACTACTTTAAAATATTCGCCAAAATCAAAATACCCTTTACTATAAATTCTATCAAAATTTGTAGTAGATGATTTATCATAATTTCTATTATTTATAATATTTTGATTCTCATACATAGCCATTTGAATTTCAACAGATTGCTTTTGTAGACTAAGCATATTTTGATAGAAAGTCATACTATTGCTCATATGAGAATTTAATTGACTTGTATTGCTTTCTATTTTATCTAAAAAATTATTTGTAATTTTAAATCCTGTTGCTACAGAATTCATCATTTTTAATGAATCATTTCTATTCATATTATGAATTGTACGCATATTATTTATAATAGCTTCACCTATGCGTCCAACCATAAATGAAGTTGCTTTACCGCTATTTTTTATAGAATCATTTAGATCAGTTGTAGAAACTTCATTTTCTTCATCATCGTCAAAATAATATTCTTTTTCTTTTTCATAAATAGGATTTTCTTTTAATTCTTCCCATGCCTTTTCCATAAATTTATTTGAAGAATCAAAAGCTTTAATTCTTTTTAATTGCCTATTTGAATTTATAAGTTCTTTTCTTTCATTTTTTCTTATTTTTATTTCATTGAAGTAATCACTATATATTTTAAGTTGATTTCTTGTTTTGGGAATTAAATCTTCTTTTTCTAATACATCTACAGTTATTACTTTAAATGATTTACCGATATTTTTCATAAAAGCTGCCACTTTTGTGGATTTTTCTATATTTTTAACTTTATTAGAAGAAGCCATGACTCTTATAATCACCGCCTTATTAATAGTCTTTTTATTTACTTTAATGTTCTCTAAGTATCTATCTAGGTAGAATTTTGTATAAATATAAGAATAAAATTAATATAAAGAGGTAATCTTATATAGATTACCTCTTTATATATAATTACTCATTAAGAAGAGTATTTAAAGCTTCAATTAGAATACAAGCAGCTTCATGTTTTATATTATGTAAATTAGTAGTATCAAAAGCTTTTGTTCTCTTATCTATTCTATCATACATATCTTTATTTTTTGGTAATTTTCTTTCATAATGTGTCCCATTATTAACTAATGGAGTATACAATATATCTTCATCTGAATTGCGTACTACATCATGTCTATCCGAAATATATCTTTTATCAAATTGATCTTTTGGATTTAATTTTCTACCTCTATCATTAGTCCCAGTTCTATATTTTTTTAATTTATCATTATCTACATATGCAGTAGTATACAATTTTTCTTTTAATTCTTTTAACTTACCTGGATCCTTCCCATAAAATTCTACCTTTTTCTTTTCAGCTTCAATTTGCTTTTCTAAATCATCACGTTTCTTTTTTATTGAATCAGCCTGTCTATACTGCCATCTTTCTGATTCGTTAATATTAGATAATACGTTTTCTAATAGTTCTATAGCTTCATTACTAGGCATAATATATTTATACTCCTTTACTCTAATATAATATATTTTATATATATACTACTTATTATTTAAATGTATTTATATACAAAAAAAAACGATTTTTTATCAATAATATAAGAATAAAATTAATATAAAGAGGTAATCTTATATAGATTACCTCTATTTATATAATTATTCATTAAGAAGAGTATTTAAAGCTTCTATTAGAATAGAAGAAGATTCACAAATTACATTAGCTCCATCTTCATTATATTCATATTCATTAAGAACCTTATCTAGAGCTTCTGCAATAGTATACATGGACTCTAGCTTATATCCACCAATTACTTTACGAGGATTCTTTTTAGCATTCTCTACTCTATCCTTTAAAAGTTCTTTTTCAAATTCAATACTATTTTTGTTTTGGTTTTTATTATATTTATCTGTACCATCATAATAATATTTACCTTGACGCAATTTAAGTGGTTCACTATCAATTGCAGAATGAATAGAATTATATTCTTTCTCTGGACCACCAAAATCTTTCATATATGCTTCTTTACCTCTTTTAGCTTTCGCAAGAGCTTCTAAATCATCAGTTGGTAATCCACGTAAAATCCATTCACTATCAACTTTTCTAACTATTTCATCTTTACTTGGATTTTTTACTTTATCTTTTAAATGTTCAAAGTCATATCTTCTACCAATAGTTTTATTCATACCAATATTACCTTTAGCAATTTCTTTTGGATTTTTATCTTCCCTATCTAAGTATTTTAAAAGCCATTTATCTTCTTTAGGATAACTTTTTTTATGATCATCTTTTCGTGTAGTTAATTTAGATGAATGATCTCCATATGGATAATATTTTTTGCTATCAGGATCTCCAATAGTATATTTTTGAATTTTCTTTATATTTTCTCTTTCTACTTTTGGTGCTTTAATATAATTTTTTATTCCACCACTATTTCTCATTTCTTCTGCTTGATTCCCAAGTCTTTCTATATATTTTAGACGAGAGTTATTAGCTTCATTTAATACATTCTCTACTAATTCTAATGCTTCATTACTAGGCATAATTATATTTTAACTCCTTTACTTTTATATTTATATACATTATTTAAATGTATTTATATACAAAAAAAAACGATTTTTTATTAATGATATAATAATAAAATTAATATAAAATATAAGAGGTAATCTATATAGATTACCTCTCTTTATTAATATATTATTTAAATACAGGATTTGTAAACTTAGATTTATCATTTGATAGAGACATGGTTAAACTATAAGCGCACATTAGAGCTTCCTTACTATTTTCTAATAATCCCTTTCCACCTTGTCCAACTAAATGTGCTTTACTATTCATAAATTTTTCTAATTCTTTATTTGCTTGTTCTCCAAATATACCTTTTACAGTTACTTGGTCACCATCATAGTCTCCACCTATTGGAGCAAGATATAAATTACATATATTAAGAGTATCTACAAATTTATTACTTGTATTTGATAATATGTCTTTTGGTCTTATTTTTGGATAATTTGGATAAAAATTATCTTTACCAAATAAATTAAATACCATAGGTTCACTATCTTTTGTACATGATATTCGTACTTTTGATGGGAATATATTATAGCATGTATCTAAAGGATATCTAGTTATAAGAACATGTTTATCTTTTGTAGATTCTACAGCTGCCATATAAAATAGATCACACCAAGTAAATGCTCTTATTACATTTGGTTGACCTATATTTCCTTTTTCATATTGCTCTTTTGATACATTGTTTCCTTTAAAAGCAAGTGTATATAAAATTGGTTTATTTTTATCAAGAGGATTTTCCATTTCGACTGTAATTGGAATAAACCTATTAGAATATCCTTTTAAAAATCTATCAATTTGCTTTTGTATAGCTGCATCAGAAAATTGAGTTTGATAATCTTTTACATGAAGTCTTACATCTCTATATTTATCTGCTTTTGTAATTAAATTACTATCAATACTTCTAACAGCATCTATAGCAGATGTTGATTTAGTATTATCATAAATTAAAACAGGTATAGTTGCTTCACCACTAAATAAATTTTCAAAATATCTTCTTATAAAAAATATATTATAAGGTAAAAAGTTCACAAGAGCAGATGCAAGTGGTAATACAACATGATCCATATCTGCTTGTAAATCTGTTATTTTATTTACCTTTAATTGAGGTGCAGATATAACCAACCTAGATGAATAATCAGTTGTTTTATTCAATACTGCATTTCTAAGAACACCTGTTTTACCGGGTATTACATTTGTTGTTGGTTTTCCACCAATTGTGGTTCCCATTCCAAACCAATTATATATTTGGAGTAATATTTCTTCTATTCTACCTCTTGTAGCGGAAGATAATGTTAATCCATAGCTCATAGACCCTCTTAAAGATTTTACAGCTATAATTAAATTTCTATATAGACTATTTATTTCACCAACACCTATTTTTCCACCTTCTGTATTAACGTCTCTATAATATGCTGGTAAAACTATATACTTGTCTATAAATACAACATCTTTTTTATTTTTATAAGCTTCAAAAAATTGTAATTTTAAGTCTCTTCTAATAGAAGAGGAACTTTTTATTTTGATTCTATCAAAATTATCATATAAAAATTTAATTCCATTTTTACCATTTGGGTCTTTTTGTAATTGGCCTTCTTTATCTACAATAAAAGTATCTGACCCATGAACAACTTCTTTAATCTTAGAATCAAGACTACTCCATACTTTATAATAAAATGGATGTATAAATTTTTCTCCAAGATCTATATAACCATATATATTTGATCTTTCTTGTTTTGTAATTCCAAAAATTTCATTTGATAATAATCCATCACTGGTTGGGACATCTCTTCTAACAAAAAATACAGGATTTGTTATTTCTTGAACATTATTTGTTTTTATAAATTTATTAATATCAAGAAGCTCCATTTTAAAATCTGTTTCTTTAAAAACATATTCTTCAGCTTCTCTTAGTATTACATCATATCCATTTTGTAATATATTCATGATATATAATCACCTCAATATTAGTATATTACTCTTATAATCTTTAATATTATGTGACCTGTATAAAATATAAAAAAGAAAAGAGAAGAAAATATAATCTTCTCTTTTCTTTATTAATTTATTAATATTAAATTTATATTTAAAATATTTTTATTTTTATAGTATATAAAATAAATATATTAATATCCAATTTATCAATTAATTTAAATTAATCAGTTTCTTCCATAATAATTCCAATTACAACAGGCTCTTCCATTATTATGTTTACTCCTTTCTATCTTACTCATATTTATAATATATAATTAAAATAATATGAGTTTTCAATTTATATATTGAATATAAAATATGTAAAAAACGTATTTACATATAAATAAATCAATTTAAAATAAGATATTTGTGAGGTGTTTATATATTAATGAAAGATAATAGAATAGGATACGCAATACTAGAGTCTTCTGTTGAAACTGCTGACGTAGAATTAGTCTCTGATAATAAACGTAGAGTACTGGCCTCTGGTACTGTACAGGAAGCAGAAGTTGATAACAGAAATGGAAGATGTTATTCTCTATCTGAATTAGTTAGAGAAATTAATTGTGATAGAACGAAAGAACTTCTAGAACATAGACAAATGAATGGTGAGTATGGTCATCCGCTGGATGATTCTGTTATTCGCCAACAGACAATTGACCCAAAAAATGTTTGTGTAGAGTTTAGAAAGTTTTGGGTTGAAGGAAATTTAATAAAAGCTCAATTTCAGGGTACAAATAATAATTATGGTGAATACTTTGATCAAGATCTTAGAGATGGTAAAAAACCTGCATTCTCCCTTAGAGCACTTGGAACTTTGGAGAATATAGGCGGTCATAATATGGTAAAGAACTTAAAGTTCATAACATATGACTCTGTTATTTATCCTTCCCATAAAAAAGCTTATACTGAGCAAATCATTACAGAAGCTGCTATAAACAAAGCAGTATTTGATTCTGTAAATGATAAAGGAAGACTAGTTCCAATTACTAATGAGCAGGTAATTAGTTATATTAAACAAGAATCAGCTAATATAAAATCTATTTTAAATCAGTTTGATACTCTTTATGAGTCTATGAAATTGATTAATAGAAATAGAGATGTTCAGTTAGTAACCAAAGATGGTTCTATATTTGTTGTAAATCTTGAAAGTTATATTCAAGATGAAATAAGAGATTATTGTATAAATAAAAAATAAGAATAATAAATATTAGCACTTAACATATTAGTGTCGCGCATTTGGTGGTTTCCGTTTGCCTTCCTTATGTATTATACTATCATTGGATATACTAGTAGTTTGGGCGGACTACTAGTATATCTAAATTATATGGAGATGGTTAAAACTAACCATCTCCATATGTTTTATTGGTACACCAGATGGGGATCGAACCCACGACACGCGGATTAAAAGCCCGCTGCTCTACCACCTGAGCTACTGGTGTATGTTTTTATAGTAACACTATATAGTACTATTTAATTTAAAAATTAATATGTAATATATTACATATTAATTTCTTTATTCGAAACCAATATTTAGACTCAGGATTATTATATTTATATAAAATACTTGCAACAATTTCAGTATTAGCTTGAAAATATGAACAAGGATAACTTATATACCAATCTTTTGGTAATAATTCTGTTCTAAGTATATTAATAGCTTGCTGAGCATTTATTATATTATCAAACTCATATTTGTTATGTTTCTTTTTATATTTATTTAATATAGCTTCTATAATATCATAATATGATACGCAGTTTGAATTATTAATTAATGAAGATTTAAGGATTTCTATAGCTTCTTCAGGTTCTGTACCTTTTGGAAATATATTCTCTTCAGGATCATTGGCTTTAAGTTGACAGAATTCTCTATATGTCATAATTCTAAACCTCCTATTATTAATTAGTATAATAATATATAAAACATAATAAGAGAGAAGGAATAATATCCTTCTCTCTTATTTTATTATTTTTTACTCTTTATATATTCTTTCATCTTAGGAGATTGTTTTATATTATAAAGATAAAACATTCCATCGTCACTGGAATATTCAAACTCAAATTTACCATAACCAAGCTTATTTATTTCTTTACAAACTTCATTAATAAATTTATCAAGTTTATTTTGAAGTTCTTCGTTTTCTGATACATAACTAGATTTTAGATCTCCTTTTCCACCATTTTTCATAAATTCATTCCAATCATCTTCATCAACAATCCATTCGCTATATGAAATGATATTCAAATAATCATTTTTCTCATCATATTCTTCTTTCTCTACAGTAAATAAATCCAATTTTTTAAGATCTGGATATTTATTAAGAACTTTATTAAAAGTTTTATTAATATCGGCGTATAATTTATTTATAAATGTTGTATATTGATTATTTGATTCATCATTCAATGCAATAGGATTCTTAGCTGCTTCTACTATATACATATATCTTAATCCATCCTTATCTTTAATAGTATTATTAAACTGTTCTCTATATATACAAAAAACACAAAAATTAGTAAAGAAAATAGGATAAAGTTACAGGAGTAGAAAACTCTACTCCTGTAATATATTTTATACATCAATATCTATAAAAACGCTAATAGATAGATCTTCTTTATAAGTATAAATATCGTATTTTATATCATTCTTATATCTCTTATTACATTTATCAATTATATCATTCATATTATTATTAAATATTTTTTCGATTTTTAAAAGGGTCTTTATATCAATCTTTTTATTATTGTAATCAAATTGATATTGATTATCTGAAATAGAATATAGACCACTTAGTTTATCTGAAATGTTTGAATCTACACTATCTGTAAATTTTTCATATATAGATTCAGCAATCTTCTTTATATCTTCTTCAGTGGTCTTAGATTCTTTTATAATAAGAGGATTTTTAAAACTTTGTACTATCATATTTATCACACTTTCTTATATTATATTTTATTTCTTATTATTGAGAGGAAGTTGCATATCTTCAAGTGATTTCCACTTGAAACCCATAATATCTTTTACTTGTCTATCCAATTCTATTAAACCTTTATTAATAGCTCCACTTACTAAAACACTTGTAATCATACGCCCCATAAAAGAATTAATAGCATAAAATGCATGAATCTTTTCCTCAGGTCTATATTCTGACCAAGGTTCTTTACCTGCAGGGAATATGTCCTTACATACACCTTTACAAGCTGATTGAGCTACATTCTTATCACCTATTGAAAACTTATCTTCATAAGTAAGATATATTTCAATTAGAATACCATCTTTAACATTTTTTAATTTACCAGTATTAGGAAGTTCATAGTCATTTACTTCTTTTCTAATACCAGTAATTCCATATTTTTTATATTCTTCTTTCTTTTTCTTAAATCTATTCTCATATTCTGTAATTACTTTTTGAATAGATTTAGAATAATAACTTATTGGTTTGGTTCTATATATTTTTACATCTTGAACGATACCAGTATAATGAGATTTTTTCTTAATTCTACCAAGATCATTTATTAGATCAGGATCAGTTATATTTCTTAACAAAGCATTTTGCTCTTCTTCAGAAAAAGCATTTTGAAATAATAGTAATGTATCCCCTTCTTGAACCTTTTGTCCTGGTTTTACTAAATAATATATATTTGCATTTGGATCTAAAATAATATTATCCATCATTGTAACATCAGATGTCATAGCCTCTGATAACCATTCACTTATTATAGTAGAATCTTCAAAACCCTCATCAGTTGCAAGAATTCCAACTTTAGCAAGAGTTCCTATGTTATATGAAAGCTCATCTGTTGCACTATATTTAGATGAGAATGATAAGGGATCATGAGCAACGATATCTCCCTTTTTAAATTTATCATTTAATTTTTTATCTGGTTTTAATTGAATGGTTACATAAATACCACCATCTGAATTTTTCTTTACAATAACAGATAGATCAACATAATCATGATCTCCATTATTATATTCGAGAATCATATATTCATTTTCAACAAGTTCTATAACTTTACCATTATCTTTTGCTTTAAAAGCAAAAGTGTTTCCTATAAGATAAGGTAACGCATCATCAGCACCATTTGTAATTAATAAAGGAGCAGATCCTTTTGTTCTCATAGAATGCTTTGATGTTTGTACAAAAGTCATAGCTGATCTAAACGGATCATCTCTTGTTGTACCAAACGGAGTTAAAGCTTCAGTTGCACTCATTGTTTTTGTATCTGATATATCATTTAATGAACTATTTTTTATATATCCACGATCCCCTTCAATATCCATATCTATTGTTGCCTGCCTAGTTATACCAACATTTCCAGCAAATCCAGTGGATAATCCTAATTTATTTATCATAGAATCATCAAAAGTACGTTTATCTAAACTATAAGATCTATCTGAGTTCATACCAGAAAGTCCTTTAAAAGATACTGTATTAGCAGATTCTTTTTCTAATAAAGGAGTCATGGTTGATAGATCACTACTCATTGAATCTGTCATAACAGCAACTAAAATAGCATTCTGTTTAATATTCATTGGTTCTTTTCTACCATGTTTAATTGAAAGCTTATATTTAGCATATGCTGAAGCTAGTTCTTTATAAGTATAACCAGCTACTATTTCATTTGTTCTATATCTATTTCCTGTAATGTCAGTGTGTTTATTATAAGCAGTATCTATTAATAAATCATTTGCATATAATAATAAACCACAAAAATCTGTTGGTAATTTAAATTTATTACAAACTTCTTCTGTTATAGGATCCATAAAAAGATCATAGAAGTTATCTAAACCATCTGATAATAATCTTCCGCCAAATAAATCTAATTGGTCTAACCAGAATTTTTTATTATCAACATCAGAGAATGAATAATTCTCTGTATCGCAATCAAAGAGTCCATTCATTAGCATACTTGATTCATAAGTTTGCTCATAATATAAATATCCATCATTAAATTTTATATTATCATAATTATCAGGATTTGCCATAATAGCTATATTGATATCACTATTAGATTTACTTACTTTCTTATCAATAAATTTATATTTTATATTTGCTTTTTTCAAAGTATTAGTAAGCCCAAGTAAATATCCTAATATTACAATAACAGGCATTCTGTTTTTAAGAATAGATGCTTGGGAATATACCATTTTATTAGCTTTATCTGTTGCTTCATATATCTTCTTAAATTCAGGCGATTGCTCACAAAGAATTTGAGCTATTACTGTACTAACAGGCTGATTATTTTTTGTATCATCATATATAGACATAATATTTTTCGTTAAATCAATATATATAGGAAGCTTTTTATTATCCAGAGTTGGATCAAGCTGTCTGTAAAAATCTTGATTAAAAATAAAATCAAAATCTTTAGTTTTAATCTCAGAAAAATTAGAAGCAAGATCTATATAATCAGCATATAAATCATACTTCATACATATTTTACTATTATTTCCGGTAACTATTTTTAAATCTTTTATTTTTCTATCTATTGCTTTTCTAAGAGCTTTTATTAATCTATCAGAAGATGAATATGATCTTCCAACCATACCATATCTTCTAACAAATACTTTATTATAATTTGATACAAGCTGGGCTGTATCATTGTCTGTTTTAATACATGGTAGTAGTAAAAGTTGCCCATTAATAACTTTTTCATTACCACCAAGTTTCATAAATCTATTATTAATAAAAATTGGTATATCAAATTTTAAAGTAAATCTTTTTCCATTATAATCTTCACATTCTACAGTATATGTATTAATATAATCTTCTGTAGTAGATGTATCTTCTACCTTTATATTTCTTACAGATATAGGATATGACACTTTTGTAAAATGATATATGCATTTTACTATATCACTATCCAAATCATATTTCTTTTCAAAATTTATATATTTAAGTTTTTTCCAATCATCATTTATAGTATCAATATTAAGAGATGTTTCAGGAATATCTTCTTTTTCTTTATCCTTCATCATATCTCTTACAGTTTTTCCGTTGACCTGTAAATTCATAAAATCAGCATTTAAACTCTGCATTCTTCTGCTTCTCATTTTATTCATATTAATAGTTGCAGAAGATGTGTTTATATTAGACATATTATTAGCTTGTATTTGAGCTAATAATTGTTTTAATCTTTCATCTTTTTGCATCATATTATTAGCTTCTTCTTCACTCGAAGAAGTATTAACTATATTATTTATTATTTCCATGATTTGAAGTTCTATTTCTTTTGTATTTAAAATAGTCCTCTTATCATTTTCTGGTAATTTCATAGGATTTATTGGATTTTTCTCTGCAATTTCTTTTTCATCGTTAAGAGTAGTATCTACATTTTTCTTTAATTTAGCAACTGTTGTTGGTGTTTCTTTTTCCATTCCACCCGGTTTAAAAGATGTTATAATAATATCTTTAAAGGTTTTATATGTAGATGCACCAACAGTATTTGAATCTAATATAAAGCAATTCTCTCCAAGAATAAAATAAAATTTAATATTTGAAAATATTCTTTTAAATTTAGATGGATTTTCTTTAAGTAATTTATATATAGCACTTATTGGAGATATATTTTTCTCATTAAATATTACTTCTCCATCAATAGAACTGCTATTATAATTAAATTTTTCAAACCATATATCTAAAGGTATAACCATACATTGGTTTGAATTAGATTTATTCTCTTCTATAGATTTAACCAGAGCATTTATATATTGATTTAGAGTCTTTGCACTGTTAAATAAATTTGATGTGTCTATAAATGATGAGTCTTCACCTTTAAGACTATTAGTTCCTTTATATACATTATTTATCCAATTTATATCATCTTTATATTTATTTATTTGAGCTTCGGTAATATAATCCATATAATAAACCTCCATTATAAGTAAGAGATATCTTTTCTTATTAATAAGTTTGGCATACAAAAAATAAAATAGAATCCAATATTGAATTAGATATAGTTTTAATTATAATATGGATGCATGGATATCATATTTATTATATATAATTATAATTAATATTGTAATTATAATATTTAAATAAAATAAGAGATAGAAAATAATCTATCTCTTATTTTAATTATTACTTAAATTCATTAGGAAGTTCTTGATTTAAAAACTTATCCACATACTTATCTGTTAATTCAACAGCAGATTCTTGATATTTATTGATTAATTCATTCATTAAATCTCTTTCTTGTGCTCTAAGAGCAACAAGACGATCAAACATAGGATCATCTTCTGCTTTTGCTATATGAAGAACAGTCATTTCTAAATTCTTATTATTATTTTTAGCAGCAGATAATCTTTCTATTAATTCATCAGTAATCATACCTTCTTCTTTCATAACAGAAGCTTCAGGCGATTTTACAAATTTTTCTATAGTATCTTTTCCTCTGGCAGTTAAATATTCATATAGATAAGACTCACGTAGAGCATTAGGATTCTTTAACTTACCTCTCATTGTATCATTCTTATTTCCAAATATAGAACTCATTTTTATATAAATCCTCCCATATAGAATTTTAATTAGTTTTAATTTATTTTAATGTTGTTTATATAAAGTATTTAATTCTTTTTTGATAAGATATTATAATTTTGATTATTTATATTTATGAAAACTTTATATTAAAAAGAATATATTTTCAGAGGAGATTATCTTATGGAAGATATTTATAGAGATTATAAAGATATAGCAAAAAGAATGTTAAAATTAAATTTTCCAATGCTTGCAATGCAGGAAATAGAAGAGGGTATAAATTGGTCTATAGAAAAAAGACAAACAAATCATATTGCAAGAATTAATAATAATTATAAAAAAGAAATAGTAGAAACAACATTAAAAGATATAGTTGCCTATATAAATGATAGAAAACCTATTATAACACATTATGGTGTTATGTTTAGTAGGCATGGAACAGTACCAAACCCAACCATAGAAATGGTTAAAAAGTTTTTGGATAATAGAAGTATTCATAAAAAGCAGATGTTTCAATTTGAAAAAGGATCAGAAGATTTTGAAAAATATAATTTATTACAATTGCTTGATAAAATAGATGCAAATGCATTTTATGGAGCTCTTGGAAAATTCTCTTGTATATATTATAATCTTCACGTTGCAACTTCTATAACCACTGAAGGTAGAAATTTAATATCTTCTGCTACTCTTTTATTTGAGTCTTTTCTAAATAACAATGTTCCATTTTCAAGTCTTAATGAGGTAATTACATTTATAAATCATGTAATTACTGAAGAGAGATATTTTTCTGATTATGAAATACTTGATAGAGATGTATTAATAGAAGATACATTTTCTCATATTATTAGAAGTATAGGATTTGGCTATCTTCCTGATGAAAAAGATCTTCAAATAATATGGGATATATTAAATGGATTATCTCAAATTGATTTAAATAGATTATATTATAAAAATAATTTATTTGAATTTATAGAGAGAAATACTAAAGTTCTTCAGTCTATTTTATATATATTACAAAAACTTAAAACACCATTTGTAAATCCAAATAAAGTTCCAGAAGAAATTAAAAATGAATTAAAAGTATTCTCAGATTTATTAAGAGAATATGTATATTATGATCATCAGCAAATAGATAGAACAGAGAAAATGGAATCTTTAATTAGAAGTGTAGCATTAATAAATGATACAGATTCCTGTATATTATCTCTTGATGGATGGTATAGATTTATATTAAATAAAGTATTAAATTCTGGACTAGAGTTTTCCATAATGGAAATGGAAGTCAATATAGATACAGAAGAGGTTACAACAATTTATACAAAAGATTATGATTTTGAGCATGATGAAGTTATAGAAGTAGATAGAGCTATAACTCCAAATAAAATTATACCGCAAGATAATTTAAAGTATTCTATTATAAATATTATTTGTTATTGTATAACAGAAATTACAAATGATTTCATGATAAAATATACAATGAACAGTAATAGTTATAATCCTGAAAATCATTCTTGCTTTATGTATATGAAGAATGAATATCTAATGAAGAGATTATTATTACTTGAAAATGCAAAAAAGAATTATGCATCATATATTCTTTTACAAGAAGGAAATGCAATTCCAAGCGATAAAGCATTGGATATAAAAGGAATTCCTTGCTTTGTAAAAACAACAACTAATGCAACTACAAGAGAGCAATTGAAAAATATATTACTAGAGGATATTTTAAACTCTGATGAAATAGATCAGGTTAAAGTATTAAAAGATATAGCTATAGTAGAAAAAGGAATATTTGATTCAATACAATCAGGAGAGAAGAAATTCTATAAACCTGCAAGAATTAAATCATTAGCAGCTTATGATGATCCTATGAGAATTCAAGGTATCAAATCATCTCTAGCTTATAATAGTATAAAAGATGAAAGTATGAGTACTATAAATTTAGAACAAAGAAATACTATTGATATTATAAAAACAAATATTACTATGAAAAATGTAGATGCTATTAAAGAAAAATATCCAGATGTTTATATGAAAATGGTTAATCTCATGGGGACAAAAGATTATAATGGTTCTATAGATGCTATAGCATTACCAGAATCTGAAGATGTTCCAAAATGGATTTTACCATTTGTTGATTATAAGAGTATTATTAATGACTGTGTATCTTTGTTCCCTCTAGAGTCTATAGGTATATTTAGAGGAAATATGAATAATAATTATAGTAATATAATTCATGTATAAATATAATATGGATAGGCAAATTGCCTATCCATATATTTTTTTATTTAATATTCATCAAGAGCAGCATTTCCTTCAATGACTAGTTCCCAACTTGCTCCTATATTTCTGTTTCTTGCAACTCTGTTTTGTATATCTAATGTAGTATCTTGTAATAAGAATGAATCAGGTCTTTCTACTCCAGGAACCGATTCTCCTGTAGTAGAATTTATAATATCAAACATTCTAGATCCAGTTTCTGCATTATATCTAACTATTGTTTTTAAATTTCTATCTTCTGATGCTCTCATAGTAATTTGCTGAGGAGATAATAATTTCGGATCATTTGTATCTATATCAACACCCATAAATTTAATATCTCCACCAGCACCACCTGTTGCAGAAGCTGTTAAATCAATCATACTAGGCATTGGATTAGGATTATATGATCCAACTGGAGCATTAACAAATGCGTTATATAATTCCATAATACGCATGTTATCATCTTGCTTATTACTATCTTCTTTAAACATCTTTTGTCTGTCAAGTTCCATTTTAAGAGCTGTGGATTTACTATTATTAAGCTCTCTAATAGCCTGTATTTTTGTTGCAATCAAATTACTCTGACTTGATGTAAGATTGGTAATGTATGTATATTTATTTTTTATTGTACTACTGCTTCTGATTCTATCTAAATCTTCTTTAATTTCATTTGTTAAAATATCTGTTTGAGCTATTGCTTTTCTTAATTCTACATTTGTGTCTTCAAAAACAGAATCATATTGTGTAGCTACAGCAGACGGAGAATCTATAACTTCTGCTATTACTATTCCATTATCTTTATCTTTTTTAGTATATTTTCTTTTAGGTTTATCTGAACTTGTAACCCCATCATCTGCTGGAGTTATTTTTGCTTTATCAGTTTGAAAGAAACTAAAATCCATACCAAACATATCAGCACCACTATTTGGTATTTCTTCATATTCTGCATCTATAATTTCTAATGGATTAATTAGGTTTTTATCATACATTTATTTAAACCCTCCAAATTAAAATTATTATATAATAAATTTATTTTTTAATAATAATGTTGTACCGTATAACATATTAGTAGGTTTTGAATTAGGTAGTTGTGGTATGCTGTTCCTTTCTCTTCAATTAAATAGGTTACTTTTTAGTAACCTATTTAATTCATTACATTCTAATAATAAATATTTTAATTAGGGGAGTAATTAATAATATGGTAGGATTTGCTCATTATGTTTTTGATGATATTGCATTCAATCTTTTAACGTTAAAAACCAAAAATAAAGAAAAAGTAATAACCGTAAAAGAAAATACATTATATGTTATAAATAAAGATAATGAGCTTTATACAGAATCAGAATTTGATAATTTTAATAATATAAAAATAGATAATCGTGATAAATATGAAGAAATTATAAATAATTTTATAAAATTTATCATGAATAAATAAAATTAGTGGATAAGGTATTATTTTAACCTTATCCACTTTTATTTATCTATATCTTGCTATAATAGTTGGTTTACTTGGATCTCCATCTATAAACATTACTACCCATTGAGATCCTTTTTTAATATATCTATCATTTGGAATAATATCTATTCCATTGTTAGGTCCTGATGATCTTATAGATAATTTAAAACTATCAAATGTTTGTTTAATTCCTTTTATAATACCATTACCTAATTTTAATAAACTCAAAATAAAAGAACTAATAGTTTCTGGTGTTTCTGATACAGTTATATCTGTATCTGCAGACCCATTATTACCATTAAAAGATTCAAAATTTAAACTACTATAATTATATCCACTATCTCCAAAAAGTGTTCCTGAAACTCCTACAGATGTATATGTTGTTGACATAACTTCTTTTGGAATATATATCATAAAATAGTTATTAATCTCTATTTTATTTATAGATATATTTTCATTATTTATAATATTTGTAATACCTTGATTTTTCATTTCTTCTTTTTCTTCACTAGAAGATGATTTATTAAAATTTATAGAAGGTATTGTAAATTTATATTCTTTATCTATAAGTCTATCAATATCTTCTATACAAATAGCTATAGTTGGGTATATATATAAACTATTTTCTTCCATATATAGTATCCACCTTCCTTTTTATTATTTTAGTGTTTCAATAATGATTAAAATAAATAATAGTTAAATAATATCATTTTATATATAGTATAACCTATTAATAGTATTTATTTTGAAAAATTTATATTTTATAAAATTAAAAAGGAGATTAATGGAATGGCGTACAATGGAAACAATTTTAACACAGGAAGTAATAATCAGCAGCAAAACAAAGGTCGTACTACATATACTCCAATCAGATATATAAATCCTGAAAGTAATGTTGATAAAACAAGAATAAGTTACGAGTATTGGAATAGTACGCTAAAAATTAAGATTAGTAATAAGAAAGAAACTGGTAATAATGAAATTGTATTTGATGATATGGATTCTGCTGTAATTTTCCTTACTCCAGATAAGGCTAAAATATTTGCAAATGTTATAAGAAATTTCTTAAAAGACCATGTTAAATATAATAATAGTGGTGTAAACACTACAAAGGGTGTTGTTACAATTAATAATGGAGCTCAGCATGGAACAACTAATCCTTGCTTAATAATTCGCCAAATAGATCAGGTTGATGGAACTGTTCAGAAAACTTATGCATATGAGTTTAAGACAGAATATCATTATGCTATAACTAATCTAGATGCAACAGATAATGAAATTAGAAGTTTTGATAAGGATTTTGAATCTTATAGAAATCTTGAAATAGAACAGCTTTTAAATATTCTCGATAACTTTATAAATGCTTCAACTTATGCTTATGCAGCAGCAGCTGGAAAAGCTAATGAATATAGAGAAAATACTCTTAATAATAAGATAGATTCTATAATGAGTAAACTAGGAGTAGAATATACTGGAAGATCCCAGAGAGCTACAGGATCTTATTTTGATAATTATGGAAAAAATAATAGTGGTTCTAATGAAATGAATTCTAATAATGGATACGAAGGAGCTAATAAATATAACCAGTTAAGTAGTTTAGATGATATAGAAGATGGTCTTTTAGATTAAATATAAATCTAAAAAGATTTTATTTATATAAATAAAAGGGGTGTTATATAAATTAAACACTCCTTTTATTTTTTAAAGGATTTAAAGGAGAAGTGTTATAATGGATATACAATGGAGGCCAATAGGGTCATCTGAATTTCATCATAATGCAAGTGGATTTAATAAAATATTATTTTTATTTTCATCATTAATAGATAGAAAAATAGGATTTGTTAAATTTATTAATAGATTTTATTATGGTTCAAAATATATTGATGTAAAATTTACAGATAAGAGTATAGATGAGTTAAAAAAAATACATATATATAAAAATATTGATATTTTAAAATCATGCTTTTTAAAAGAATATCAAGATTCTGCAAATAGTATATATAATGAAATAATAAATGATAGTACTAAATATCTAAATTTATTAAAAATGTCTCCAATAACACTAATACCAAAATTAATAAATACTTATTCTATAATGGGTAATGATATTAAATGCTTTATATTGTGTAAAAATGAAACTGAAAAGAATTTCGTAGAAGATGTGTTGAATTTAAGAAATATACCAATAATTATAGATGAAATAGAAAATATTATACCAACAGATTATGCTAGATTTGTATTAGATGATATAGATCTTGCTACAAAATTTAATGATCCAATAGCAAAAAGTTTCTTAATATTAAACTATAAAGAAAATTTTATATATAACGAAGAAAAAGATATAATGCTATTAAAACCAGATGTTATAATAAAAATAGGAGATGTAAATAACTGCCAAATATGTAATGCTTATAAAGATATGAATTAAAATAAATATAGGAGGAAATTTTATAAATGGCTTTAACATATGCATCAAATGTCGTGCCTGCAAGTGAATTAAGAAAAATTCAATCAACTGTTTTAGAAAATCTTGCAGATATACTATCAAATTCTTTTGGACCAAATGGGTCTACTACATGTATTAAAAGAGAAAATGCTCTTAATATATATACAAAAGACGGTTATAATATTTTAAAGAGTATTTATTATCATGGTATTATAGAGCAATCTATAAAAGATGATATTGAAGGAATTACAAGATATATAGTGACAACTGTTGGTGATGGAACCACTTCTGCTGTCATTCTATCTAACTATATTTTCCAAGAGCTAAATAAAGGTGTTTTTGAAAATTATCATCCATCAACAATACTTTCAGCTTTAAAGAAAGTAGTTGAAAATATTAAAGAAAAAATAAAAAGTAATGCAAAACCTGCAGAACTTCAAGACTTTTTTGATATTGCAATGATATCAAGTGATGGTAATGAAGAAATATCTAAAAATATAGAAAATATCTATAAAGACTTTGGTAATGATGTATTTATAGATGTATCTATATCTGATAGCCCTGAAAATAAATTAAAGATATATGATGGGCTTACTCTTAATAGTGGATTTTCTGATAGCTGTTTTATAAATAATGCTGAAAAGAATATATGTGATATTAGAGATGCTCATATTTATTTCTTTGAGGATCCTATTGATACTCCTGAAATGGCTCAATTCTTAGATAAAATTATATATATGAATATATTTAATCCTCTTCAAACTGTTATTGGTGATACTAAAACAGGAATGAAGAAACAAGTTCTTCCATTAGTAAATACTGTTATTTTTGCCCCTCATATAAGTAAAGATCTGAGTTCCTTTATGGATTCTGTAGTAACAATGTTTAGTCAGGCTCCTGCATCTCAAAGACCTGGATTATGTATTGTTAGTGATGTAAATGATATGGAAACATATTTAGATATTGCAAAATTATGTGGTGGAAATACAATACGTAAATTTATTGATCCTTCAATTCAAAAAAGTGAAATAGAAGCTGGCAGAGCTCCTACATTAGATAATATAGCAGATTGGTATGGGCATGCCGAACAAGTTGTTATAGATAATTCAAAAGCAAAAATAGTAAATCCTGATATGATGAAAAATGAAGATGGTACTCCTACTGAATTATATAAATCAATAATTAATTTCCTGGAAGCAGAAATTAGTAAAGCAAAATCAGAAGGGGAAGATATTGGAAATATAGGTAGTCTTAAAAGAAGACTTAATGCTCTTAAAGGAAATATGGTAGAATATCTGGTTGGTGGTATAACACCTGCTGATAGAGATGCTGCAAGAGATCTTGTAGAAGATACTGTTTTAAATACAAGATCAGCAGCTATGAATGGTGTTGGTAGAGCTGCAAACTTTGAAGCTTATGATGTTGCTAAAAAAGAATTAGATAATATAGAAGATAAAGATACTGATAATTCAACTATTTCACTTTTAGATTATAATATTCTTAATGTAATTTATAATGCATATCGTAATCTCATTATTAGACTTTATGAAAAGAGTATGAATGAATGGGATAGAGATACTGCAGAAAAGATGCTTGATGAAAATGATAAGCCTTTCAATCTAAGAACTGGTAAGTGTGATGGTACTGCAAAATCTTCTATTGAATCAGATATGATTATTTTGGATTCTGTTGTTAAAATAATTGGTCTTATGTTTACAACAAATCAATTTATAGTACCAACTCCTATGCATAATGTATATGTAGATTTTAATAAAACAAATTAATATTTATATATTATATAAGAGATAGTAGAATAACTCTACTATCTCTATTTTTATTAATTTTATGAAAGGGGAAATAAATATGACTATAGGATTCTTCAGAGAAACAGAAGATTATGGATTTCTCAGTAATTTTTTTGAGAGTCCTTTTACTGTATCTTATGAGAATGAAGATGGTGTTAAATCTTATGAATTTAATACAGCAGAACATGCTGTTCATTATTTTAAAGCAATGTTATTTAATGATATAGAAACTGCTGATAAAATCATGAAAGCTAAGACTCCTAAAGAAGCTAAAAGATTAGGGAGAGAAGTCAAGAATTTCAATGATTTTACTTGGAATAATAATAAAGAAGATATATACTTTGATGTAATTAAAGCTAAGTTTACTGATGAAAGAAATAAAGATATTAGACAGAAACTTATTGATACCGGAGAGTCTATTCTTGTAGAATGCTCTCCTTATGATAGAATCTGGGGTATCGGTTATACCAAAGAATCCTCTGAGTTTATTAATAAAGAATTTAATAAATGGGGACGGAATCTTTTAGGTAAAATTCTTATGAGAGTGAGGGACAATATCAGATGACTTTAAATGATAAAAAGGTACTCTTATCTTCTTTAAAAGATATAGAAAAGACTGCAAGAAAACATTTGCAAAATATTACTGAAATTATTAATAAATATGAATCAGAGATAAATGCTGAAGAGCTTAAACTTAGAACAACTCCAAAAGAGTTTAAATACCCAATTGGAGCTTCTCTATTTTTACATAATAGAAAACCTATTAGAGGTATCAGATATTTTTATGATAATGTAGATGATATTATAACCTTTATGGGATTAGAAGAAGATCCTAGTGTAGGTGTTTATAAGCAAATTCATTTGATTTATGATAATAACAATTCTCATATAAAGTTTGTAGATGAAGCTTCTAATAAAGTATTAGGATATGGTGATTATCTATTTGAATCTTTTGGTGGAAATTCCTTCTTTATTAAGACTAAAGAAGAAGTAGAAGATACTAATAGATTTATCAGGATTAATCCTTTTACAAAATATACAAAATATAAATTAATTATACCTGATTTTACACATAGGTTTAAAAATTCTAAGTGTGCAGAATATTTGTGCTCTGAAGAGGATATCATTTATAATCCTCTTATGTATTTCAAAGTGTATGTGACACAATTTTCTAGTTTGAATAGTAATCCTTCTTGTGTATCACTCTTTAATGGGTATATTGAACAATTTACTCGTCCTCGTGATATGTTTAATTATACCTTTTATTGTGATTGCAATGCAGATGAGCATAGAGCTTATCTATATAAGACTAATTATAAAGATGAAATAGTTAGTGTTGATATAGTAAATGATAATGACTATGTAGCTTTCATTATAGGACAATATGAAAGAATTAAAGATATTATGATTATTAAATCTGAGAAAGAACTGAATAGATATTTTCGTAAAATACAAGGAAAGGAAGTATAAACTATGATCATATATATTTTGATGATTCTTCCTATTATATTATTATTGGCTATCATCGTATATGTACTATTACAGTTATTAAGATTACAAAAAAAGAGGTAAATCTATGAAACCAAAGTTCAAGAGATATAAAGATCAAGATGGTAAATTATATGATGATATCTTATATGATGGATACAATTATGATGATATTGTAGACTTTTTAGATAAAAGGTCTATAAAGCATACTTCTATACAATCAAATATAGATCAACTAAAAACTAACGGAGATCGTACACCATATATGGATATTAAAATAAATGATATAGATAATATCTTTCTATTTCCATATAATAGGCATTTATTGTATGATATTAGTAAGAAACATATAACTACATGTGAACCTGAAACACTATATAAAAATTTTAAAGAAGTATCTATAGATGATGATAAAGATACTATTATTGAATCATCTAAAGATGATAAAACCAATAGTTATATTACTATATTAGGTACTAATTATAATCTTCGTAGAGTTTCTAGTGATTATAAAATTGGATTTGATGAAATATTGGGACTTTGTGATAGGCATCTGAAGGTTATATATGTAATAGATACCAATACAGTTACAGTAGAGAGTTATAAAAATAAAGATGCTGATTGGAGATTTAGAGAAGAACAATTTAATCTTCATCATGAAATTGTACATGCATACCTCACAGAATGTGGTTTAAATTCTTGTACAAAAAATGCTACAGCACCATGGACTGAAGATGAAGAAATTGTTGATTGGATTGCTTTTATGAATAGAAAAATATCAGCTTCTTTTGATGAAGCTGATAAGTGGCTTAGTGATATATTTAAACAAGAATATGATAAAACTTAACGAATATATCATACGAGGAGGTATAAAGTGGGTACAAATCTTGATATGTTTGAAAACAATGGAGATATGATAAATATATCTTTTTGTAGTCTAGAACATATAACAGACAATAATAAACCTGAAAAATATCATCCGATCTATATGTATATCCCTGAAAAGCGTACTATGGATCTTGGATATATGGATGAAGATAATATATTTCATAAGATTGATGGAAATCCTGTTGATATTACTCCCAGTTGTTTCATGTATTGCCCAACTGATGAGTATGGTTACTATCTTTTAGATTGTGAAAATAATTATTACATTAGTTCTGATGTAATCCTAGATTCCAATTATTATTCACATCAGGATATAGATCATGATATGGTAGAATCACATAAGTCTTTTAATCTTTATGATGCATTCGTTGAGGAATATGGTAATGACTATGAGGAGCAAATTAAGTTTATGGTTCATAATCATAAACTCTATCTTGGAATTAAATATAATGGGGATTATCATCAGGTAGAAAGGTTTATGAAAGCCTTAACAGATCCTTCTATTAAAATTCCTAATGACATTGAAATTTATAAATATTATACTAAGCATGAGACTAAGTATAATATATTTGCTCATGCAACTCCAGGTATATGTAGCCATGTAAATGTAGGAGATTATATATTCAGATCTAACGATGATATTCATTTCTTTGCTAAAACAGAAGAAGAAGTTGAAGCTGATAATGATAATTACATAGAGATAGATCCTATATTTGCTAGAGTAATGTTTTTGCAAACTACATGTTACTCTAATAAATATTGCTACTCTAATAAATATATAGATGATATTCTAATAAAAGAAAAGAAAATTATTGATAAAGATGATAATACAATAAATGCTGTAGTCCTTAAATTCAACGGAAATCAAAAGTCTGCTGATGAGATTGATGCTACCCTTGTAAGATTGCAAGAGATGGATAGTAACTTAACTTTTGAGATAACATATGAGAATGAATATACTTTTAAATATAATACTTTTAGATTTGCATATGATGATGAAAATAATCATGCATTCTTAATAAAGTATAATTTTAAATATATTGATACACCTCTGGAACTCTATTGCGATCTTCCAGATATTGAGATGTATCCTGTAAAAGAAGGAAATTGTATTATCTTTGATCCTACACGTAGTATGCATGAGAAGAATAATAGTTCTAATATCATCAGAATTGTAAAAGATGAAAAGGCTGCTAAGAGAATAATGAATTATATTCTTTCTAAGAATAATTAAATAATAAAGAGGTAGATCTATATGGTCTACCTCTTATTTTTTTATATATTATATAAATAGAATATAGGGTAATAGCAGCAACTATTACCCTATATCTTTTATTCCACCAAAAGGAGGTGAAATAAAGGTGGCTGATAATCACAGCCTTAGCGAGTTTCTCCCCGAGAAACCAGCTCAGGAAGAAAAGAGTAAGGTTAGCTTTCAAGATGCTTTTAGTATCCTGATAGCTGCTGCTCTTGTTGGAGAGTTCAACTCCAACATTGATCATATTAATGTGATGAATATCATTTATGATCAATAACTACTCTACAGATGCTAATGAGATACTGGTCGCTGCTCATTATACATCTAATTATATGTATGTAAATATTTTAAATAATAGTAGAAGGATAGCCAGATCCTTCTACTATTTTATTTTTATTGAATGACTGTAATGTTTTTAATTTCTTTTTTATTTGATATATTATCTTCTTTATTCAAACTTTTTATAGTACTATCCTGGTTTGGAGTTAAATAATATATTAAATTTTTCACTCCATTTATAATTGGTAAGATAATTTTTGCTTTCGTTAAACTCATGGGTCTAACAGAAGATCCAGGAATTATATCATTTTTTATATTTACAATATCATTATCTATTTGCGGTTCACTAGAATTACTAAGTTGAACTCCTGTTGACTTTTCTATATTATCTAAAGCTTTATTAATTGTAACAGCTTTAGTATCTATATTAATATCTTCTTCATCATCTTCATATTCTATAGGCTCAAAATTCATAAGCATTTTAATGAATTTCTTAAATCTATTTATATTAGCAATAGAAAAAGTACCAAAGTTTAATGTAAAGAATCCTTTATTACTTACAAAAAGAATCTTTTTATTATCCCATTTGTGAAGTTCCATAGGATTATTTCTAAGTAATCTTAATATAGTTGATATTGGATTTATGCTTATTCTAAAATTAAATAAATCTTCTGGATTATTAACGTTCCATGAATTTGGATTAACCGGAATAATTATAGTTTGTTTATTGTAATTTTTATTAATCTCTTCTGTATCAAGTAATCTATTTATTACATCCCAATATACACCAACACCTTTATCATTCTTTATCATATTATTTTTTAAGAATAAAGAATGATAATATGAAAAATCTATATAAATATTAAATCCCATATATCTATTTATAAAAGGA
>JAEEGL010801227.1_pt1 | contig 24816 bp, 18 predicted proteins | sample 9134231 | NCBI WGS metagenome assembly JAEEGL01 (sample SAMN16246548, study PRJNA631951) | gut metagenome | biome: gut microbiome; feature: rumen; material: fiber-attached | host: Bos | place: Iran: Karaj | collected 2018-10
CGCTCAAGATGGCTGGCGTCCAGCTCCGGCGCGTCTGGCAGGGCAAGGAATACGTCGTGACCGTCCTCGGCGGCGGCGAGTTCGAGTACAACGGCGCGAAATACAACTCGCTGTCCCGCATCGCCAGGGAGATCACCGGCGGGCACTGGAACGGCAAGCTCTTCTTCGGGGTGAAGTGACATGGAGACGGAAACCAACATCAGAAGATGCGCGATCTACACGCGCAAGTCCCTGGAAGACACGGTGGAGAAGGACTACAACTCCATCGACGCCCAGCGGGACGCCGGCGAGGCCTACGTCGCCAGCCAGAAGGCCAACGGGTGGGTCTGCCTGCCCGAACGCTACGACGACTACGGCTTCTCCGGCGGCAACACCGAACGCCCCGCGCTGAAGCGGCTCATGGCCGACTGCGAGGCCCACAAGGTGGATGTGGTGGTCATCTACAAGATCGACCGCCTGTCCCGCTCCATCTGCGACTTCACGGCGCTCTCCGCGAAGTTCGAGGCCTGGGGGGTGTCGCTGGTCGCGGTGACGCAACAGATCGACACTTCGACCTCGGCGGGCCGCATGATGCTCAATATCCTCATGACCTTCGCCCAATACGAGCGCGAAGTCATCGCCGAGCGCATCCGCGACAAGTTCGCGGCCTCCAAGAAGAAGGGCATGTGGATGGGCGGCACGGTCCCGTTCGGCTACCGCGCCGAGAACAGGAAGCTGGTGATCGTCCCCGAAGAGGCCGAGGTCGTGCGGTTCATCTTCCGGCGTTACGCCGAGCTGCGTTCGCCACGGCACGTGGCCCTGGAGCTGAACGGCTCCGGCACGCTGAAGCGCGGGCGGAAATGGACGGTGCCGCTCCTTGAGAAGATGCTCCGCAGGAGCGTCTATGCCGGCAAGGTCGAGTACAAGGGCGAGACCTACGACGGCGAGCACGAGGCCATCATCGACGCGGAGACGTGGGCGCTTGTGCACGAGGGCCTGGACGCCGGCAAGAAGGGGCGGAAGGGCCAGTACGAGCGCAGCCTGGACGGCGTGGCGCCGCTCAAAGGCATCCTGCGCTGCGGGAACTGCGGCTGCGCGATGACGCCGAGCTTCACCTACAAGGGCGGGCGGAAGTACTGTTTCTACATCTGTTCGCAGGACGCGAAGCGCGCCGAGATGTCCTGCCCAGTGCGCCGGCTCCCCGCGGGGGAGATCGAGAGCTACGTGTTCGGACAGCTTGGCAGGCTGCTGGCGACACCACAGGTGCTCGCCACCCTCGGCGAAATGACCGGTCTCGACCCAAGGCAGGTGGCGGAAACTCTTGGCGAGAAGCCAATGGAAAAACTGACGCGCGGCGAACAGCGGCGCATCGCCGAGCTCCTGCTGGACACCGTGACAGTGGGGCTCGGCGAGATAACGATGGACATCAGGACGGCGGGGATGGAAGGCCTCGCTGGGGAGGCATGGAATGAAGATCAGAACTGAACGACTGGAAAACGGCAACCTCCGCGTCCACCTGCCGGTGGCGCGGCGCTGCCGCGGCGGGCATCGTATCATCGTCCCGTTAGGCGGCGACGAGCCCGCGCAGGAGGCGCCGCTGGCGACGATGCTGGCGCGGGCGTGGTCCTGGCAGAGGGCGATTGACGAAGGGCGCTACGCCAACGGCAAGGAACTGGCTGATGCGCTTGGCATCGACCGCTCCTGCGTCTCGCGGACGCTGCGCTTCGCCATGCTCTCGCCGAAGGTCGTGCATCGCATCGTGACGGACGACGTGCCGACCTCGCTTACCGTCCTGCGGCTGCGCGAAAGCATCCCACTCGACTGCGGAGAACAGGAGCGTGAGCTGCTCGGAGAATAGAACCACCAAATAGAACACAAGGCCGTCTGGCATAGTTGCCTGGCGGCCTTTTATGTTGCCTCTGGAAGTGTGTTCAAACCCGGAAAGGGGTTCTCAACCTTGGCTAAACGAGTTCCAACTTTTCCTTGCAAAAATGGCTCGAAAACGCCGAAAATCGGCCAAGTAAGGGTCACGAGTTGGACCTCAAACGGCACCAGAAAAGCCGGAACCCAACTTTGGGCGACCCTTACTCCCTGCGTAAAAACATTCTCCGGGGCATCGGGAGGGCAAAAAGAGAACAAGAATGGGTTCGCGCACAGTGCTAATAAGGGTCGCGACCCTTACTCAAAGAGAAAAATCGGAGAACGAGAATGGATTTCGGCGTTTCTGGAGGGCAAAAACGCCCGAAAAAGCCCTCTCTGGCAACTATACATTCTCCGCGAGAGAATCCGCGCAAGTGCCCGTTTTGCAGGGAGAAAGAGCGTAAACGAAACGAGGTCTGACGGCGATTGCCATCAGACCTCGTGGTAAGTTGGGTGGTGGAGCTAAGGGGATTCGAACCCCTGACCCCTACGTTGCGAACGTAATGCTCTACCAACTGAGCTATAGCCCCAGATTTTCAAAACACCATTAAGATAATTGTGGATTTGCCAAATGCAAGCCATGAACTTGTTTTTTCCGAAGATTCCGGCGGCGAGCCCCCCTTCCCTCCTGCTTCGTTGAGGGATTCCCTCGCCCGATTGCGCAGAAATCTTCATGGGAGGTCGTCATTTTCCATTGTCTGCAATATATTATATGGAATATAAGGGGCGTTGTCCACCGTCTCCAAGACCCTGACGTTCCACTGACTGCAAAGTGCCCATGATTCTGACAACCCTAATTTTCGATCTGCTCAAACGAACCCTGTCCCGCCACGGGCTGCTTTCCCTTGCCGCCATAGGCACCGTGCTGACGCTGTTCGGCGTCTTCTCCAATCCCTTTCATAGAGATTCACAACAACCTGATTCCCAAATAGATAGAACACAAGCAGAGAATTCGGTCTCCCATGAAATCGGGCAGGTTCTTTCGGACCGCTTCAACGAATGGGAAGCCAGTCCCGAACAGCAGGAGACCTTGCGGAAGCTTGAATTCTCCGAAAATGGCTTCAACTGGCGGACAGATTGGTGGAAGTATCTGATTCTGGTCCTTGGCACCCTGCTGATTCTGCTGTTGCTGCTTTACATCACCCACCTGTTCTTCCGACTGATCATCACCACGGTCGCCCTCATCGGAGCCCTTGTGGGCTCCCTCTTCATCGGCCCACATCTTGAGCCTATTCTGCAACCCATTGTTCCAGAATCACTTGCCTCAAAAATACAACCTGCCTATCTGTCATTTCTCCTTGCGTTTCTTGTGTGCTACATCATTCTGACCGCCCTTGTGGGCCATTTCTCCAAACGCCGCTAACTTCGGAGTCCCCCATGCTGACCATCACCTTTCCCTTTCATGGCGCCGTCCTCAACCATCGTCATGGACGGCAGACAGACCACGGTCTCTTCATTGAGGTCAAAGGAACTGCCCCCCTCAACATGGAGGTTCAAGTCAACGGCATTCCGGCGGAACGGCGGGGAGGCGAATTCCGCGCGACCCTCTGCCTCAACGCCTACCGCAATGAAATCCATGCCATCGGCATTGGCACGGAAGGCAGCGCACGGCATGACATTCAGGTGATATGGGACAAGCACTCCTGCAAGCGCTATCGTGTCTCCATCGATGACAACTCCTTCTTCCTCCGAGACTTATATAAGAACAACCCGGACAACATTCTGGACAACTATTACCTGCGGATTCTGAAAAAGATCCACGACGCCTACGGCACAAAGTACACATTGAACCTGTTTTACGAAACTCCAGAGAAGGACTTCAATCTGTCCATGCTTCCCGACAAGTGGAAACAGCAGTTTCAGGACAACGCGGACTGGATGCGGCTGACGTGGCATGCCTATGCCGAGTTCCCTGACCGCCCCTATCAATATGCGACCGTGGAAAAGGTCCTTGCGGACTTTGACCTCATCCATGAGGAAATTCAGCGCTTCGCGGGCGAAGGGGCATGGGCACCGCCCACCATCTGCCATTGGGGGGAGCTGCCTCTTCAGGCGCTGAAGCCCCTGTATGAACGGGGCGTGCGGGTCCTTAGCGGCTATTTCATCAAGGACGAGAGCCAGCATTACCTGGTCAGCTACGGACTGGACGAAACCCGCTGCGCCTACATAGCCGCCCACAACGCTCTGCTGCATGTGCCCAGCGGCGTCATCTTCAGCCACATCGCGGCGGTCATCAATCTGACTCCCGTGGAAAAGATCATCCCCACCCTCTCCAAATGGATAGCCAATCCAGACACCGCTGAAATCGTGGATCTCCTGACCCATGAGCAGTATTTCTGGCCCTTCTACTTCAACTATCAGCCGGACCAGCCCACACGACTGGAGACCGCCGCCCGCTTCCTTGCCGAAAACGACTACAAGCCAGTGTTTTACCACGAAGGAATCATGGGAGTTCAACGGGCCTGACCACCAATGTCACGTTTTGTCCGAACCCAACTTATGGAAAAGCCCCTGACCGATGCGGATTGGGAACAGCTACGCACGGAGTATCCGGAGGCCTATCAGGACTTGCTTGACCTGCTGCCCAACGTCGCCGACGGCCTGACCGCCGTACAGCGGAACCTGCTTTGGACGCTGGCCCAAAAGGAACTCCACTCCGACGGCCCCATGGGCTCCACCGCGGAGATTATCCTGAAAACGGACATCAAGGTCCATCCGTCTCCCCATGAACAACTTGAAACTTCGCCGCTGAACATGACGCCAAAGCAAACTGCGCCGCATGAAAAGGCGGCTTCGCATGAGAAGGCAAAAACGGCTCCGGAGATTCGACACCGCCTTCATGTACGCAAAATCACCTTTGAAACCGCTGACGGAGTGCCGTTGGACAAGCCGTTATACCATTATGAATAAGCATTTACGCAACATCCCATCCCTTATATAACCCCTCATGGCCATGACCAATTCATCACAAAACACCCCGTTGCTGGACGTCCGCAACCTGTCTGTCGAGTTTCAGACTGACAACGGTGTGCTTCGCGCTGCGGACCACGTATCCTTTTCCGTGGACCATGGAGCCACGTTAGGCATTGTGGGAGAGTCCGGCTGCGGCAAATCCGTCACCGCCATGAGCATCCCTCGGCTGATTCCCAATCCGCCGGGTCGCATTTGCGAAGGGGAGATTCTGTTGGACGGAGTCAATTTGCTCAACTTGCCACCGGCCGCCATGAGGGAGATTCGCGGCAAGGAGATAGGCGTCATCTTCCAAGAGCCCATGACGGCGCTGTCGCCTCTTCACCGAGTGGGGGAACAACTGACGGAAGTCCTTCATCTGCACCAACATTGCAGCAAGAGCGAGGCAATGGAGAAGAGTCTGATCTGGCTGAGGAAAGTGGGCATTCCCGACCCCGAAAAACGTGCGTTGGCCTATCCCCATGAGCTCTCCGGCGGCATGCGCCAACGGGTCATGATCGCCATGGCCATGATTCTTGAGCCCAAACTGATTATTGCCGACGAACCCACGACCGCTCTGGATGTGACCATTCAGGCTCAGATTTTGGAGCTTATGCGGGAAGTCCGCGGCACCACCTCCAGCCTGCTCCTGATCACCCATGACATGGGCGTCATCTGGGAGATGTGCGAGCGGATTGTGGTCATGTACGCCTCCCGTGTGGTGGAGACGGGACCCGTGCAGGCCATCTTTAGCCATCCGGCCCATCCCTACACAGAAGGCTTGCTGCGATCCATCCCCAGCCTTGCCGAGCCGGGAAAGCCCCTGCCCTCCATCAAGGGCCAGGTTCCCTCCCTGCTCCATCTTCCCAAAGGATGTGCCTTTGCGGACCGCTGCCCCTATGCGACGCCGCCTTGCCGAGAGTCCGTCCCACCCCTTCGTCCTCTGGCCGCCAAGACGTCCGACTCCTGCAAAACATCGCCACAACGCCAAGTTGCCTGCTGCTTTCCAAGAATCTCTTAACCATCTCATATCCAATAAGATATCGATGAAAATCCTTTGCCGTCCATGGAGATGAGGCCTAGTCAAACTCATTATATTGCATTAAACGAATTCAATTTATTTCACAAGAGGAATCCAATGAAAATCCATTCTACTTGTCTATATCTTTGTCTTGTTGGAATGGTTGGCACAAGCTGCGTCGCGGACCGGCTACAAGACCCCTACGCCATCTGTGCCCATGTCAGCCGCGGCGAATTGGACATTGCACAGGATGAATTCGAGAAACTTGCCCAAATTCCGGTCAATTGGGTCCGCACCGATTTTGACTGGAGCAACATCCAGCCGAATAAGGACACCTGGAACTTTGGTCATTTGGACAAGCTGATGGACATCTCCAAAGCAAACAATATCAACATCTTGCCAATTCTTGACTATGATGTTCCATGGGCCTCCCCCTCCTATAGGAACCTTGACAAATGGGCGGAATACGTCGAAAAAACCGTCCGCCGCTATGGAAACCGCCTCCACCATTGGGAAGTCTGGAACGAGCAGAACGGCTTTTGGACCAAACCGGCCAAAGGCGAAGAATACGTCCCCCTGCTGAAGCGCAGCTATGAGACCATCAAGGCCATCGATCCGAAGCTGCAGGTCCTGTATGGCGGCACCGCCGGAGTCCCTCTCGGTTACATTGAGGCAACTCTGCAAGCCGGTGCCGGCCCCTATTTTGACATTATGAACGTCCATCCCTACAACTGGCGGAGCACGCCGGAGGCCATGGTTCCTCAACTTACTAGGTTAAAGGAACTTATGAAAAAATACGGCGTTGATCACAAACCCATTTGGATCACGGAGGTCGGATGGTCCACCGCCATTCAGAACCCAGTCTTCAGCCAGGCGTTCATCGCAGCCTTCCGTCGGCTGGGCATTGTGGAGAAGCGGTTTCCGCTGGCGGTCATCGACATGGAGGCGTGCCTTAACCTGACACCCGTCGGCCTTGAGGCCTTCTTCGACGGCGTCCGCTTCATCGGGCTGGACGACATCACCTCCCTTTCCCCAAAGGAATGCCCCGTGCTGATGCCATGCAGCGGCGAGAGCTTTCCCGCGCAATACCACGACGCCCTTCGAGCCTTCATGGCCAAAGGCGGCACTCTTCTTCTCCCCTCCGGCCTGCCATTCTACTACGACATCCAGCTCAAGCGTGGGGAGCCACCGAAAACCACGACGGTCACAGACCGAGACATGGCCAGCTTCCACCTTGCCTGGAAGGCATGGTGGATCCACAAGGGCACTCCCGAACACATGACCTACCTGAAACCGGTCCCCGATTTCGCCAATGTCTTGAAAACCAACTGGAAAGGGAAGCAGGACGTCCGCTTTCTCGATGATCGCAACCTGAAGAAGGGGGATCGGATGACGCCCATCGTGCTGGCCGGAGACCAAGGCGTCGAGGGCCCCATCGTCGCCCTTTACGAGATGAACAGCGACCTCAAAGGCAACATCGTGGTCTGCACCGGCATGCAAGCCGGCGAATGCGTCTCCCCACAGACACAGGCGGAGAATCTTCCGCGAACCTATCTTCTGGCCTTTGCGCAGGGAATTGAACGCGTGTTCTGGTACAACTTACGTTCAGGGGAATGGGATCCTTCGGAACGGGAGCACCATTTCGGCATTGTTCATCAAGATTTGTCCGACAAACCCTCCTTCGCCACTTATCAGGCTCTTGCACAACGCTGTCCCAGCGGCTCCACACGCCCCACCGTCACACTTGACGGCAAGATCTATCAGGCCAGCTGGAGAAAGCCGGACGGCACTCCCGTCTGCGCCCTCTGGACAACCTATGTTCCCGTGGCCTGCCGCTTGTCGTTCGATGGCGCCCTCACCAATGCCTATGACCTATATGGAAATCCATATCCTATTGCGCAATCGGATTTAACAGCATCCCCGCAGTTGGTCTACTTTGAAGGGGTGCGTCATATCACCATTTCCCCTAGATAAGTGGCGATGGCCATCTGCCAAGCGTACGATTTGTGCAGACGAGTTCCCCAAGTGAAACTTTCTGCAAAAAAAGGAATTCCTAACTTCTAACTCATAATCCCTTATCTTCTTCCTCCGCCTGGTCAGGTTTGGGGGCAACAGTGTTGATTTCCATGCTCACGGTTCGGCCGACACTGCCAGGGGCGATCCAATCCACCACCATGCCCCCGGAATGGGGAAAATATGGACTGGCTATCAGATTGCCGCCATGCCAGCGGATAACACGGAACTCCTTGACAATGAATAACTTATCCTCATGGATATCATACATGATGTCTTCGAGGGCGGGAGGCTGGCTGAAAAAGTACAATTGTTTAAAGACCTCAGCCTTTCGGTCATCCGGAATGGCATATTCCTGCTGAACAGTGCCGTCCGAACAAGGCAGTTCCCGCAGGGGAAAAGGCAATTCATCCGTTTTGCCCGCCAACATCAGACACATTTCCTTCTCCGGCAGACTCATCTCCTGGTTTTCCATGACATTTCTCCTTTAGTGATATCATAATTTCATATTTTGCATTTAAATATGCTATAACAATATAATTGAATTTCATAAATTGCAAATATAGAAATTCATTTTTCTGCATTTTTTGTCATTTTTGTGAAACGTGTCCAAAAACCTGGCAAAAATGTGGGTGGAATGCGTTTGTATTCTGCGGAAGACATGATTTATTATCATGGTCCGCATTTTTGTGGCGGACATGTGACCTCCAACAGGACTGCTCATGAAAGTTGCCCACATTGTACGTCGTTTTACCTTTGATGAATGGGGAGGAACGGAGAACGTCGTCTGGCACAGCGTGCTCCATCAGCGCCGTCTGGGCGTGGACGCGGAGATATTCACCACATCCGCCCTATCCACTTCCGGCACGGAAGTTCGGGACGGTGTGACCATCCGCCGTTTCCCCTATTGGTATCCCTACGTTCCCATGCCGCAGACCACCAAGACCGCATTGGACAAAAAGGGCGGGAATCCCTTTTCGCCAGCTCTCTTTAAGGCATTGAGCGACAAAAGTTTCGATGTATTTCATATCCATGCGGGCGGTCGTCTTGCCGTTCAAGCGATGAAACTGGCCAAAAAGCTCGGCATCCCTTCGCTTATCAGCTTGCACGGAGGGCATTTAGACGTCCCAAAAGAGGAAGTGGAGCACATGATGGCCCCCCTGAAGGGAAAATTCAACTATGGGGGCATCTGGGACCGGCTTTTGGGGCTTCGGACGGATGCGGTGGCTGGCGTGGATGCGGTCATCTGCATTGGACGACAGGAGGAAAGCCTCCTTCGCCAGCGTTATCCAGAAAAGCGTATCCTATTCTTTCCCAATGGGATAGATAGTCATGACTTTCGGGAGCACCCTGCTGTCTCTCCACGGTGCGAATGGGGGATTCCAAAAGACCGCAAGCTCATCGTGTGCATCTCCCGCATCGATTATCAGAAGAACCAGATGCTGCTTCTGGAACTTCTTGAACGGAAACAAGATACACACCTTTTATGTATCGGCCCCATCACCTCAGAATGGTATCGGGACGCCCTGCTTCAACGCGTCCATGAACACCATCTGGAGGACCGTTTCACGTTGATTCCAGGTTTGTCGCCAGAAGATCCCCGCCTTGTCCAAATCCTTCATGAGGCGGATGTTTTTGTGCTGCCGTCCGTCCATGAGCCCTTTGGCATTGTGGTTCTGGAGGCATGGGCGGCCGGACTTCCCGTCATCGCCTCCAACGCTGGCGGGCTGGACAGTCTCATCGCGGATGGCGAAACCGGCCTGAAATTCCCTTCGGAAGATGGCGAGGCCCTGGTCAAGGCATGGGAGCGGCTGGATGCCTCCCCCGATTTGCGTCAGGCTCTGGTGGCCAAGGCGGCCGAAGCGGTCAAGCAGTATGAATGGCCATCGCTGATGAAACGGCTAATTTCCATTTATCAAGAACTTATAGATTTAAAACACCAATAGGGACCCCCTTTGGCGATGGACGACACTCTGTGGGAGACGTGAAGCTCACCTCATAAAAATTCTCTAACTTACTGTGCTTCAGTTATTTATAAATAAACTACTGAGTTTCAATAGTTTAGACAAACCAGCAGCAGTGACATGAGAGCGTCATGAACTGCCGCCGGTTTATCGTTATGGGTCACATGGACAAAATGCGGTCCATGGCGGCGGAGGTTTTGGCCAAGTAGGCGTCGTCCCCCTGACGAACTTCAGCGGTGATCGTCTTTTCGTAGCCGATGCGCCGCAGCGCCGCGACCGTCTCCGCCCACGGCACATCCCCTTCGGTCAGATCGCAGAAACCGTTCAGCGTACCCACGGACAGCTTGAAGTCCTTGATGTGGACGCGGTCAATGCGCTTCCCCAAAAGGTCAATCCAATGGGGCGGCCACTGCTGATGGTTCAAGATGTTGCCCACGTCAAAATAGGCGGCCACGGAGGGATGATTGACGGTGTCCACAAACAGGGCGAATTCCCTTGGGGAATAAAGGAAGCCGTTCCAGACGTTTTCCACGGCGACGGTCACACCCAGATTCGCCGCGGTCTGCGCCAGCTCCCTCACCGCCTCCTGCGCCCAATCCCATGCCTGATTATAGGGGACAGGCTGGAATTTCGGGTTCCAGGGGATGCAAACGGCTCCAGGCACGAAAAGCATGGACGTGCAGCCCAGCCAAGCCACCCGCTGCAGCGCCGCCTTGTGCAGCTCAATGGCCTTGCGGCGCTCAGCGGCATCCAGACTGGTGGGGCAGACGCTCCAGCTCATGCCAGAGGCCACGGACTGCAGCAGAATCCCTTCCCGCTCCGCCGCCTCCCGATAGGCGACACAGTCCTCCTTTGACGTCTCTGGCGTCAACGGCCCCTGCAGGCCAACGCACAGTTCAATGGCCTGAAAATTCGCCTTCTTCGCCCGCTCGATGGCCTTTTGGGCCGTGCAGTTTCCATCCAATGACCAATAGCTGATTGACTTAATCATCGTGTGCTCCTTTCCTATATACCTATATATACAATATGGAATGGCATCATTTCACAAACTGAATCTGATTGTCGCGCCATACTGGCTCGCCGCTCACCGCCTTGGTTCCCACCACTTTGGCGAAGCGCACCTCAAGAGGATAGGGCAGACGGACGCTCTGCAGGACCGGATTGGCCTGAACATTGCCAAATTCGCCGGAAAGCACGTCACGCCAATCTGTTCCGTTGGTGCTCACGAGCAGGCGATAGCCGGCCACCATGCCATTGGGGCCATCGGTCTGAGGGGTGTAGTCGAAGCCGGCCAGTCGAATGACCGCCCCAAAATCCGCCATGAGGGTGGAGGCGTTTTCTTTCTTCAGTGTTGCATCTGCCTTTTGGACCGTCACTTGCGGCGCGGCGTTCGTTTCGATGGGCTCTGGCGCATGGCGTAGCGCCATCGCCGTGATGGCGGGCTCGCCGGCGCAGTCGGTCACCACCAACGTCGCATTCTGCGCCGTCACCAGATCGAAGCGGGCAATGCGGCGATAGCCAACCTGTTTGCCTGACGCGACTTCGCGTCCATCAACCAAGAACTTCCAGCCGCTGATCCGCATGCCTTTGGTCAAGTCCTCCCGGAAGTCCACGGCGCTAAAAGCGGTCGGGGCAGGAAGATGCAGACGATATTCCGTACCCGCGTCCGTCTTCGCCTTTTCCAGCGGGACACCTGCGGCGAAATCCACGGCATTGAAGGCGCGGACATAGTCGCCAAGCTCCTTCAGCCGCGTCACATCTCCTTCATCCAGAAGGCCATCCGTATTGGGAGCCAGCCCCAGATTCAGGATGCCGCCGCGCCCCACGGAACTGAAATAGCAATTGACCAACGTCTTCAGGCTCTTCGCCTGATCGTTCTTGTGCCAGAACCACCCCTTGCGCAACGGCGTGTCGCACTCTGGCGGCATATATCTTGTCTTGTCCTTGAAACCGTAGTAGTTTTCAGGAACGTAGCCCTCCTCATTGCCCGGCCACATCATGGAAAACTCCGTGCCACCGCCGAAATTGATGGCCTCGGGGAAGCGTTCATGCAACGTGTTGAGCAGACGGGGCATCTCATAGTAGGTCCATCCGTCGGTCGGCAAGGTCCGCTTGCCGGGGTTGCCGCCGTACCAACCATCGCCTCCATTGGCGCCGTCAAGCCATATCTCCGTGATGGGAGCATAGTTGGACATCAAGTCGTCCCACTGTGCATGGTAGTATTTCACATACTCAGGCGTGGCATAGCTGGCCTGATGGCGATCCCATGGTGAAAGATAGGCGCCGAATTCGATGCCATGGGCCAACGCTGCATCGTGGACCTCCTTCACCAAATTGCCCTTGCCGCCCTTCCATGGGGAGTTGGCCACCGTGTAGTCCGGATTCAAGGGGCTGGGCCACAGGCAGAAGCCGTCATGGTGTTTGCAGACGAAGACCATGCGGCGGATGCCAGCCGCCTTTGACGCCTCCATCCACTGGTTCACGTCCAGTTTCGGCGGATTGAAGATCTCCGGAGACGTGTCTCCAAAGCCCCATTCCTTGTCTGCGTAAGTATTTAACCCATAATGAACTATGGAAATGATCTCCATGTCAAGGGTGCGGAGCACTTGATGGGTTGGCACGGTCACCGTGCCCGCTCCAGGCACCTCCACCGTCTCCGCCAACCCCGCCAGCATGGAACACAGCAACGTCGAACATATCATCTTTCTCATAAGACCTCCTTCAACTTAGGCTATGGAATTATCATAACTAATTTATTATAAATAACTTAAAACATAACTCCCTTAAGATAGGCCTCAAAGGCGCGGTCGGGGTCGTTCAGCATGTCCGGATTGCATATATGAAGGGCCTCGAAGAAGCCCCTGCCCCCCGGTTCCTTCACATCCAAAATCACGTTGACGGCGGAATTTCCGTTGAAACCCACCTTCATCCGCGTCACCATGGAGTTGAAGGGGCCATCCGCCCGAAACACCACATGACGGGCTCCTTGGGGGGAATACCACCAGCAGAAGCAATTGTTGTAGATGTTGGAGATGCCACCGATGGTCACGAAGCCGCTGGCAAAATTGTCGCTGTAACAGAAGTCATACCAGTTATTTCCGCCACTGTTGTCCGCAAAGCCGACGCCGCTGTCCACATGGCTGAAATCGCAGGTCCAGAGGGGATGGATGTTGCGCAGGACATTGCCGCTGGACTTGAGGCAGATGCCCACATGGATGTCCGCGATGCGCATGTTGGTCAGAGTGTTGTCATAGCCCTCCAGCAGGACGCCGATGCTGTCCGTCTTGCCGTTGCCGACGATGTTGACCGAATGGATGTCCGCGTCCGATGAGTTGGCGTTGGCTCCCTTTTTGATGTGGATGCCAATTTTCGTGTGTTTGATGGAGACGTTGCGAATGGCGGTCTCCCGCCCGCTGTCGATGGAGACGCCACTGGCCACGCCGCTGCCGTCTATGATGCCGCCGGTGAGGGAGTAGTTGCTGCCGTTGGTGCGGATGTCATTGGCGGGATGGATTCCTCCCAGACGGACCATGGCCTCGGGGCTGCTCCAATTCTCCGCCGCCTTGATGACGGCGTAGTTGGCAAGCTGGAGATCCACGCTGCGGCGGGGGTCGGCGGGGGTCATGATGGGCTTGGACAGCAGGTAAACGCCGTCAGGGAAAAATAACGTGCGGTTGGGATTGGCGTCGATGAGCGCCTGAAGGGCGTCGGAAACATCCGTCTGCCCATCCGCCTTGACATGATCCGTGACCACGATAAGCCCCCTGCCCTCCGCCTTGGGTTCCTGTCCCGCCAAAGGCGCCAAGGACAGTGCCCCCCATTGCAACAATGCCATCGCCATCATGAAGCCTCTCCTCATTTGTTTCATCATTTTCGTAAGTTGTTTATTACATGTTAGTTGTCATAAATTACTTATTATAAGTTAGTTACATCTTATTCTAGATGATGTTTCTTTGCAAGTATCCACCAAATGACATCATGGACGACGGCCGTGAAAATCAGCAGGGCGACCATGACGCATGATTTTGCAAAGCCCAAAGTATCATTGATATAGCCGCTGATTAGGCCGCCAATCAGACAACCTGCGGACAGCAGGCTTTCATGCAGGGCGATTCGCATGGTGCGGTTTCTGCTGCCCGCCGCACCATGGAACAGGCTGGTCGTGTAGATATGCCCCAACGTGCAGCCGATGCCCATCATGTCCAACAGCGCCATCCACGGCTGACGGCACAGGGGCATCAGAAGGCAAAGCAGCATGAGGAGCGTGTGACAGCCGACCAGCTGGCTGAATTTCCGCTGCCAGACCACCGTCATGCCCATGAGGAACATGGCGAGGGTCGACATCACCGTCTCCATGGAAATCAGGAAGCCGGAGGTCTCGGGGCTGAAGCCGAAATTGTCCCGCGTGGCCAGCGGAAACGTGTTCAACAACAGCCCGACGGCGAACCATCCCGCCGTCAGTCCGTACCATGACGGATACCGCAGCACCGTCTGATGTTCGCCTGACTTCACCGCTTCCACCGGTCCCGAAGAGACGGCGATTACTTTTTCTGTAAAGTATTTTGCGACAATGGATAATAGAATAATAACCGATGTTCCCGCCACACAGACATAGAGAGGATAGAGCGGATTTCTGGCGGACAGAAGGCCAGTCAGGAAGGGGGCGATCAACGCCCCGCTGCTCCAGCACACGTTGTAGATGCCCGTCTTCCGGCTGAGCTCCTTGCCCTCCAGCTGCCCCATGAGCCAGCTGCCCAAAGGCGACCAGAAGAAGGCGCTGATGAAGCCGTAGACGCAGTAGGGCACCAGCAGCTGGCGGAAACTGGCCGACCGCAGAATGCACAGCTCCGACAGCAGCATGGTCACGCCGGCCGTCATCAGACACTGCTGCACGGTCATTCTTCGGAACAGGGGCTTGACCGAAAAGCAGGCCACCATGTAGGCGATGGTGAACAGCGCGTAGCTTATGCTGACCTGGGTCGTGTTGGAGCCAAAGCGGTCATTCATGTAGAAGACCATGCCCAAATTCAGCAAGTTGATGATGCCACCCTGAAGGAATCCGCAGGGATAGACAATGACGGTCGGAGAAAGAAAACGACGTTGGTTCATAGGGTCATGGGCAGCTGCCCCTACTGGAAATGACGTTTCGCAAAGGCCACAAACTGCTCCCAATCCTGACGATAGACCCCATGGGGGCCCGTGTGCAGATGATAGCCGATGTGGTCTCCAAGGCTTACATTGCAGGGGGGAAGCAGCTCCTCCGCCAGCCCCTCCTTGCCAAACAGCCGGTAGACGGGCGTGGCGTGGTGGGCGGCCAACAGTTCCCCTTTCGGATCCGCCCAAATGTCCTCTGACGCCGAAGACACATAGACGGGCCGCGGCGCCATCAGCGCGATGAGCTCATGCATATCCACCGGCAGAGCCTCCTCTTGACCGGCATATTTTTTGTAATTCGAGCAGAACCAATAAGATGCGGGGCCAGTGATGACATCCACCGTCTCTCCCATGACATGCCGTGCCAGCGACGCGCCGCCGCAACCGGACTGAATGGAGATGGCCATGGCGAAACGCTCGTCCGTGGCCCCCGCCCACAGCGCGGTCTTGCCCAACCGCGAATGGCCAATGACCGCCACGCGATGGCTGTCAATCTGCGGCTCGTTCCAGATGACATAGTCCAACATCCGGCTGAGCCCCCATGCCCACGAGCCGATGTTGCCCCAGCTGTTGGGACGGCGGCCACAGGCTCCGTACAAGGCCTGGACGCCGTTTTGGAAGCCGTCGTCGAAATCCGGATCAATGTCGTTGTAGCAGGCGGTCACCAACGCGAAGCCGTTGTCAATGAGGTACTCCGCGCTCCAGGTCTCCGGATTGATGCAGCGGGTTCGCTCCGTGGCCTGATGATTCACGCAGCCATAGTCCGCGTTGTTGCGCTGCCACATGTCCGGAAGGAGAATCGCCGTGTCCGGCGCCACGATGCTGTTGCCGTAGAAATTGAGTCCCATGAACGCAGGAACCGGCTGGAGGGCGTCTTTCGGCCGATAGACAAGCACGTCAATCTTCGGCAACGCCTGCGTGGTGAAGAACAGGCGGATCTGACGGCGCCACGCCTTGCCGCCAAAGGCCTCACCCTCCTCCAAAAGCTCCATGTGATCAAAGGGCCATGCGCCTGGCTGGATACCGTAAACCTGGTCCTGAAAGAGAGTTAGCAGTTCTTGACGGCGCTTTGGCCATTGAGCGGCCTCCGTGACGATGGAGCCGTCCTGACAGCGCAGAATGTCCGGCAGCGTATATGGCTGCACTTTGGCTTCTTCATGGACAATGGGCTTGCCGTCCCACGTCCACGGCGCCACCTGCGGAATCTCATAGCCGTATTCCTTCATGGCGGGCGCGAACATGTCGTAGTAGTTCAGCCCCTTCTCGTAGTCGTCGGATGTCGGGACGGCATTTTCCGCCTTCCATCTATCGATGGCTTCGGGCTTTACGGGAATCCTAACCAACGGGATGCCAAGAAACTCCTCCAGACGCGCAAGCGTCTCCTCCTGTTTCAACACAAAGTCCTCAAAGCGGACTTCAATCCACTGCCGCGGGCGGGGCGTTGCTTTGACCAAATCATATTGATAGCGCCATGAAATGGCCCGTCGCTCCCGTTCGCAGACGGAATCCGGACAGGGCACATCAAAACGGCGCAGATTGTCGGTCACATGGCCGCCGATGATGCAGTCTCTGGGATTGCGGATCCAGAAGATGTATTTCGCGTCTGGAAACAGCCGACTGATCCATGGATAGCACAACGTGGTTTCGGGAATCTTCCACCCTTTGTATTCCGCCTTGCTCTCCAGAACGGAGTGGAGATAGCGATGGAGCAAATCGAGAAACTCCTGCGGGATGGGCATGGTCATGAGCCGGTCCCAATTCCACTCCAGACCGCCTCGCCAGTCCACATATTTAGCGAAGACGCAGCAGGCGTCGTACATGTCCTGCGGTGGAACCAGATCCCATGAATTGTTCAGGGGCTCTCCCATGTAGACGCCGCTGGCGGCGAGGGTGTTCGATATGGCGCGGGTGCCCGAATGGCCGCGGCCGATGATAGTGACAAGTGTCATAGATGTCTTCTGGAATAAATCTATAAGTTATTGATATTCAATATATTACGAAAGCCGTATGGTGCTGTCGCCATTGGGCCGCCAATCAATGCAGGCATGGTGTCCCTCTTTGCCCATGGGACCTGGATTGACCACCTTCATGCCGTCCATGTCATAGATGCCCCTGGCTTCGTGGATGTGGCCGCACAGCACCAGCGGCACCCGATGCTCCCGCAGAAAATCCGCCACGGCGGTGCTGCCCACATGGGCGCCGCTGCCGATGGTGTCCGCTCCGGAACCCATGGGCGGCGCATGGGACACGAGAATGTCCAGCGGCGAGCCGCCGCCAAATGCCGTCGCCAGCGTTGCGGCCATGTCTTCCTCCCGCCACTCGTTGGGCGTGTGGAAGGGCGATGGATTGCCGCCGCCGATGCCGCCAACGCCGACGCCCTGAACAGACACCCTTCGCGCCTCCAGAGAATTCGCCCCCAAAACAGCCACCGCCTCCGGAGCATCCATGTTGCCCAAAACCGCATAGCACGGCTCCGGCCGAGAGGACAGCAGCCTCAAGACGGCCTCCACATCCTGCGGCGTCCCCAATGTCGTGAAATCCCCTCCCATGAGAAGCAGGTCACCATGGGGCAGCCGCGCAATGCCCTCCGTCTCCTGATGAATGTCTGAAACAAAGATGATTCTCATCCGTATGACTCCTATTTGAAACGGGATGGCAGCCCAAACCGCACTGCCCCATTTTTGGCATGATTTCCTGAGGTGAAATCCGCTTGTCATAAATTTAGCATGACTTCGGAAAACATAAACAGGACAGCCCGCATTTTCTTTCGTCTTTTGAGGATGACTGGCCATCCCCCATGCCCCATAAAACAAGAAAACCCGCAACTCATTGAATTGCAGGCTGTAAAGGTGGCGTGCCCGGGGGGATTCGAACCCTCGACCTTCTGCTCCGGAGGCAGACGCTCTATCCAGCTGAGCTACGGGCACCTTTCTTTTGACGCCTATTACTGTATAACCGGTTTTCGAAAAAACAAGTCGTCAGCCATCCGATTGCCTCAACTTTTACAGAGGAGGCAAATGTGTCTCCTCTGATTTCACAGCCCCCTTTTGGGGCTGAATCAAACCATGGCAACTGCTTTCATCGGCCATCTGGGTTCTGAACAGTTACTTATAACTCACAAAAACTGAAATAAAATGCATAATATTGAATTGCAATAAAGGAATAAACAACTTTGGTCATGAAAAGAGGTAAAATAGTCGAAAATGGCGTCCACAGGAGCGAAAAACACACCCTCTTTTTGGAGTCGATGCCGTTTCCGTGGCCCCACGATGCCCTTCCTCGCATTTTGCATGCCACCCTGTATATTAATACCTCTCTTGGCAAATAGGCCCTAGAAGGGCCACTTTTCGCGTTTTTGCCTTTTTTGCACTTTCTTTCATTATCATGCAGTAAAAATCCGCCCCCAAAGGAGGCGGCATTGACTTGCCCCCAAAGGGGGCTTAGTCGGAAGCCACGCCACTGGCTGACTGTCCCAGTTGGCTGTTTTATGGTATAACACAAAACATATGCTAAATTAAGAGGTTTAGCGTATCTATTCAGAACCCCTTTAAAGTCCACGGAATACACGGAATAAACAGAAATGACAAATCGAATCAATCAGGCCCCTTTTCGCAAAACGCGCTGAGGCAGCGCGGGTCTCCGGGAGGACATCCCCTCTTCGGAAATGGGGTTGCCGCTTTCTCCTCCTGATGAAACGGCGGGCCATTTCCGCAGAGGGGATGTCACGGAGACGGCGGTCCTTTAGACCTTTTGCGAAAAGGGAGGCTGCCGTCAGCGTCTTCTGTGTCCTTCCGTGTGTTCTTTGGACTCCTTCTAAATAGTTAAGGTTTAGCGTTTTTTTAATTCAGTACCTTCCATGAACATTGCCAATCAAGCAGTTTTTATCGGACAGTAGTGAGTTTGCCTAGTTATTCAAGACATAAGTTTATGAACACCAAGCATTTAAATACCTTCTCCGTCATTCTTCTCATGCTGTCTTTCGGGAGTCTCGTCCGTTCGGAAGAGTTGCTTTCCAATGGAGGTTTTGCGGCTGACGGCACGGCCGTCCCCAGCTGGAACCTTCCAGCGAACGCGTACATCGACACCGCAAGTGAGCGCAGGGCGTTGTGCATTGAGGCGCAAAGCCTCTGGGAAAGCGCCACCACGGAGTTGCCGGTGGCGGGCGGGCAGGAGTATGTCGTGTCGTTCTGGTGGAAATTGCAGGACGCGTCTCAAACGCATGTGAAAATCGCCTGGTTCGACCAGAACAGCGCCCATCTGCCCAACGACACCTTCGTCGTGACCGGTCAGGATGGCACACGGGAATGGGAACATGTCGAACAGCGCATTCAGGCGCCGATGGACGCCGTCGGCGGGCTCCTGCAACTATGGGCAGGCGGAACAAACGACCATACGGGCAGGAGTTGGTTCGCCGAACTCTCCGTCGCGCCAGTGGATGCAGAGGCGCATGCAAAGGCCATCGCCACACGAAACGCTCTCACTATCGAGATGCGGGCGCTTGCGGTGAACGCGATGAGACCGCAGGGCAAGGCCGTCGAAGTCGAACTGGCAAGGCGCGTCATCGTCATTCCGGCAGAGCCGACGCCGCAGGAGAAATATGCGGCGGAACTACTCGCAAGTCTATTAAAAAACATATATACAGTTGATTATAAAGTAGTTAGTGATAATACTATCACTTCGGAACCGTTTTTATCGATAGGGAATACACGCCAAGTTCATGAAGCGGGCATTGCGGCGCATCCGGAAGCGCAGGGATATGTAATTGAATGCATGAACAATAACATATATTTCTTAGGCGGAAATGGTCCGCTCTATGCGGTGCTGGCATTCCTGCAGGAAGACATGGGCTGCCGCCACTACACGGCAGACGACGCCATTGCCGTTCCCGTTGTCTCTGGCACGGTGGCGCAGGTGGTTCCGCGTCGCTACGAACCGCCCTTCGAGATCCGCGAGGCTCTGAACGGCGAGGCCTGTGGGAAGGACAAATTCAACGCCTTCAATCGCGTTCAGGCAATCTCCTACTTCAAGAGTCTCCCGGAGGAACAGGGCGGCGGACTCTCGAACGTGGGCTATTTCATCCATACCTACGACTCGCTAGTTCCGGCGGCCAAGTATTTCGACAGCCATCCAGAGTACTTCCCGCTGCGGCAAGGCAAGCGCTTCCCGTCACGCCAGAACGAGGGGCAATTGTGCTACACGAACCCGGAGGTAGCGGAAGTCATGGCACGGGAAATCGAACAGGCCATCACAAGGAATCCCATGAGCCGCATCTACTCAGTGAGCCAAAACGACAACAATTTCGTGGAGTGTGAATGCCCCCAATGCCAGAAGGTCGTCCAAACCGACGGCGTGCCCGGCGCGGCGCTGCTTCTGGCGAACCGTGTCTCCGAACGACTTGCCAAGACGCTTCCAGACATCCGTGTGACCACGTTGGCCTACGTCCAGACCCAGGCGGTTCCTCCGCACATCCATCCGTCGCCCAATACGGTCATCTTCTACGCGCCCATCCGGCAACGCGCGGGTGCATTGGGCTGTCTCCCATGGGAGGATATTCCGCAAATCATGAAGGAACTCGCAGGTTGGCGCGAGACTGCCGCGCGCATCTATGTCTGGGACTACATCAACCAGCCCACGATGATGCCGCACTTCGACCTCATCGACCAGAACATCGCGCTCTGGCTCAGACAGGGCGTCTCCGGAGTCTTTTTGGAGGACTTTGAGTTTCACCTCAACTCACTGGCGCCCATGGAGAACTGGATTCTCCAGCAGAAGCTCTGGAATCCCGCATGGGACCTTGACGCATTGGTTGAGGACTTTGTCACGGGGCGCTATGGAGAAGCCGCGCCCGAGATGCGCGAGTATGTCGCGCTCCAACGGCATGCGTGGAAGCATTTCCATGCGAACTACACTGCCGGCCAGCCGCTGGCCTTCTCGCCAGAGGAGTTCGCGCGGATGGAGGAACTTCTGGAAGCAGCCTACGCCAAGACGCAGACGACCGCCGTCGCCCGCGAACTGATATCGCTCCACAAGATGAATCTGCGCGTCTGCAAAGCGACTGAGGCCGACATCTTCGAGAAGCGCCTTGCCCGCGTGGAGGAACTGTGCAAACGGCACCGCCTGAAACTGGCCGCGCTCGGCACGGAGCACGAAGACACGCTGAAGGAATGGCACGAACAGCTCAAGGACGCCCGCGAAGGCGGAGACTTTCCGCGCCACAGCGAGCAGTCGCTTTTTCTCAAGAAGCCCTCCATCCCCTTGCCGCAGAACGCCACCGTAGTGGAGGCGGGGAGCTACATTCCAACCGTCGCCAAGCAGGTGCGTGAGACCGACTGGGGCGTCCAGTGGCCTGTCTCGCGGCTCGTACTGGCGGCCAGCAACCAGTCCACCTACGTCGCCCGCATCCGCGTCAAGCCATCGCTCCGGCGTGCGCACAAACCAAACGAACACGCCTTCGGACTGTGGCTCTGGAAGAGCGGCTTCCCGGCGGACAACGTGCAGGGGCGTAATGTCACCTACGCCGAACTGACTTCCGACGACTGGCAGTATATATACCTATATAAAGTATACTTCTACTCGCCTGCCGTCGAGGGATATTTCTACAACACCGTCGGACCGCTGGACGAGGGCGAGGCATTCTTCTACGATCTTGTGGAATTCATCCCCCTTGAGCAGTTTCCTGACAAGAAACTGGCCGACTCTCTCCCCACCGTCACCATGTGAGGCACAAGTCGTCCACAGACATGTGTGATTTGGAGAAAAGGCATTTTCCGCATTTGAACAAGTTTCAAAATGATGTTTTGTCATGCTATATTAATGACCATTGCAGTAGATAGTTGGACAAGTTAATCCAACGCAAGAGATTAGCCATGGAGAAAGCATCGTCAGGAAGGCTCATGAAGCAATTTTTCCGCAGGATATTCTTCTGGGAGGCGCCTGCGCAAGGGGCGTTCTTCGCGGTGACGCTGCTGCTTTTCACCATTTGGACGCTATGCTGCTTCTTCTTTGGCATTATTACATATAACAACGGATTGCTATATTCCAGGCTTCTTGGGGAAACTTTTTTTGCCATCATTTTTGTAGTCTGGTGGTATTCCCTTGCGTTAATCGTGCGGATGGGATGGCGGATGTTCTGCAGTGTGCCCCTCTGCTGGCGACGCCTTGGAATGCTCGTCATTGTCTTTGTGACACTTATGTTTGCGTATGGTGCAGCGTTGCGGTTTGTGGAAGACATGCATTGGACAAGGACACCGACTGTTCTTGCAATCCGTTGTATCTTTGCAGCCATAGTACTTGGCTTTTTGTTTCATCCACGTGTATCATGCTGGAAGATACTGTCTTGCGTTATCTCCTGGATGGGTGCATCTTACATCTTCAAAAGCATTCTTACAAATGTTGAGGAATTCTTTCGAAAGATAACCGACGCAGATGGTCAGACTTCCCCTTTTTTTGAGCGCATGCCATATTTGGACTATTCCAGCGGCTGGTTGTACGGGCTTGGCGGTTGCGGCTGTTTCTGGTTAGCCTTGCTTGGCGTGGTTCTGCTTGCTGTCGCGTATGTCATTACGGCATTCATTCTGTCGGATTTTGAGCAAGTTTCTCTGCGGAAGCTATTTAGGGGCGGTGTTCGTGCACAGTTGATTGCCTTCGTGGCAAGCTATGTTGTCTTCCTGCTGCTGGCGCTGGCGGAGACCGTCAACTACCACAGGGAGTTCCAGCGGCTGGAGGCGCATTTCGGTCGCCCGCTAACAAGTGCTGAACTCGCCCGCGACTTCTATGACGGCCGCACAGCCTCTCCTGACTTCTGGCAGCGTTTTCAGGAAAACATGGACGTCTTCGAGGCAGGCGACAAGGATGTTTTTTCGGCTCAACTTGCAGGGGAGCCTTTTGGCATCGTTCCAGAAGATGTCTATGCAGAGTGGAAGAAAGTCTTTTACGCACGAAAGGGACGGGAAGAAATGGAAAGGCTGTTTTCTTCGCCTCTTCTTCCGCCGAAGCGCGACTATTTGGAAGAGCAGTGGCTTTATAACATAGAGCTCCCCGAATTGAATAGTTGTAAGAGCTTTTCCATTATGGAGATGCAGCATCTGCGCTTTGTCTTGGATGCGAAGGACATGGATACGGCCTGCAATGTCATGGAACGGCTGGACAACATCCTGCGCTATATGCTTCGGGATCATTGGTTGATAAGCGAATTGCTCTGTTTCAAGATAGGTGAGAAGCGTCTTAAAGCCTTGGAGAAGATACTGGAATCCGGCCTAGCTTCGGATGAATGGCTGAAGGGACAGGCGAAAATCCTCACTGAAATGGAGGAGGAAATATTGCGTTCCGAGAAGAGGTTTTTGCATGGGGAGACAGTAGGCATCTTCAATGCCATGCATTCTTTGTTTCATGGAAGGGACATTTGGGGAGAGCCTTCCCTTCATTTCTATTCCCTGCGTTTCTTTTTTCCGCAGGGATGGTTTTGTGCCGCATACAATATGAAGAGGTTGGCCAATTTTTTACAGGTTGAGCACTTTTCCCAGATACCGACTTCAGATGAAGTGACAAGATACAGATTGGTGGATCCTTGGATTTTTAACCTTGGTGAAAACGGACGGAAATACCAGAATTTCATAGCATCCATCCGCATTCTTCGCTGCCTTATCGCTGCAGAGCTGCATTACAGGCAGACGGGAAGCTATGAAATTCCAATGGACAAACTTCTGGTAGACCCCTTCAGCAGGCAGTTTCTGAAATACAAGGTGGGCAGTTGCCTGATAGAGAAATACATCTATCAGAAAAAGATACTGGAAGATGAAAAACAACAAGCGGATGGAGGATATGAAGAGGTGCATTTTGTCGCGGAGAAGGCTACTGTCATCGCCATGCAGGTCTGGAGCGTGGGGCCGGACGGCGTGGACGACGGCGGCCTCTCCAGAAACGGGGGATTTGTCTTTGAAGGAAAGTGGTTCATGGATGACATTCGTTTCATCCTCCCAATTCCGTGAAAGCATGTCATTCCTGCCCTCTTGCCAAAGCACTACGGATCATAGTCTTCTGCAACTGAAACAAAGAGGATGTAGCGACGTCGTCGTAGAAAACTGAGTTAGAGACAAGAGACAAGACTTGAGTATGGGCCAACAGACCATGAGACCATGAGACCATGAGACGAGTATGTCTCTTTTTCTGTCTATTGTCTTCCTCACGTCTCACGTCTAACTTCTCCCGTCTCCGGTCTCCCGTCCCTTGTCCCACTTTTCACTCTTCACTTTCGTGTCCTCTGTCTTGGGACTCTCGATTCCTCTTTTCTGCATAAAACATGCATGGTTTATATGCAGAAAACGGAAGAAAGGGGCGCTTTTCACTTTTCTTGTGACGAGGGACGGGAGACGGGGGACGGGACGGGAAATGCAAAGAAGGCACTGGACAATAGACATATGAAGCAGACAAATTCGTCTCCCGTCTCGCGTCATGTAAGTTATGTATTGAGCCTCCGTCAGGCCATGTGCCAATTCTTGCAGACAATTGCCCCTCAGTCCCGTGAAATCAACGTCAAAGGAATCTGCGCCGCGGCACGGTTCCATCCTTCATCAATGGCGTGGACAGTCAGGACATGACGGCCGGACTCCGTGTCTCTGGTGTCCCAAAGATATTCAGAGCCAGTCGTTTCCGCAATCAGCCGATGGTCCACGAACCAACGGTATTTGAGCATCTTGCGTTGCTCCTTGCACGTGGCCTCCGCCTTCAGCAGGACTTTGGCGCAGGAGATTTTGGCTTCAAACAAAGGCGATGTCCAAATGACCTCCGGCGCGGGATCGATGAAATGGCGCTGCAGCG
>JAEEGL012952420.1_pt1 | contig 24816 bp, 17 predicted proteins | sample 9134231 | NCBI WGS metagenome assembly JAEEGL01 (sample SAMN16246548, study PRJNA631951) | gut metagenome | biome: gut microbiome; feature: rumen; material: fiber-attached | host: Bos | place: Iran: Karaj | collected 2018-10
AGGGTCGTCTCCTATATTGAAGAGCACCTCGCTGACGACACGGTCCTCGATGTCGCCGCGCTCGCAGGGGTGGCAGGCTATTCCGAATTTCACTTTCTGCGCGCATTCCGGAAGGCGGTCCGCCTCACACCCGCCGATTATGTACGCAAGCGCCGGATCTCGGAGATCGTGCGACGGATCGGAAAAGGGGAGTCCATGTCCGACATCGCGTTCGCGTGGGGATTCAATTCCCGGGAGAACTTCACACGGGCTTTCAAAAAAGAACACGGGATCCTTCCGTCGGCCTTCCGCACCGCGGCGTGCAGTCTGCGTCTCTATCCGCCATTCTCCTTCGAAAGAGGAGACCCGGCTCCCGCCGTCTCGATCTGCCGCCTCGAAGGCTTTGCCGTTCTCGCCTATCCCTTCGGCACGGATTTCGCTCCGACCGCGTGGAACCGATACAACGCGGAGAAACGCTCTCTCCGGCTATCCGGCGGTACGGTCGAGGAGGATTACGGAATCATGATCCGGCGTCCGGACGGGAAGCTTGCGTACAGCATCGGCATTCGCGAGGAGCGGGCGAAGGGAGACACGGCCGGCACGGTCCGGATGGAGATCCGGGCGGGCATCTATGCCGTGTTTGACACCGCGGCGTCGGAACAGCACGATTTCGTACGGGTGATCCAGACGACATGGGACTGGATCTACGGCGTCTGGATGCCGGAAAACGGCTGGCGGCGCGGCCCGGGGTACGAATTCGAGACCTATGCGGAAACAAGCCGAAAATACACGGAACGGATCTTCGTTCCGATCGTCCGAGAGGAGGACTGAACATGACGGAAATCATCAAGGTGTTCCGGGACCCGGTCCCGGCGATGCGCTTCATCGGGAAGAAATACGCCGATTACGGCGGATGGGGCGAGTGGTTTATGAACGGATGGTTCGATGCGGTCGAGGGGGCGATGGGCGGACCGGACGCGATCCTCGCCGTGTGGGAGAACGGCGGCGGGTACTGCGGGCTCGAGCGCCGCGGGGACGTCCCCTTCGAATACTGGATCGGGATGTTCACGCCGGCCGGCACGCCCGTGCCCGAAGGCTTCGCATGCGTCGATTTCCCGGCGGGCACGCTCGGAACGGCCTGGATCCGCGGCCCCGAGGGGGAGGTCCACGGCGCGATCCCCGCCTGTGCCGCCAAACTCGCCGAGGCCGGGATGGAACCGCTCAGGGATGCGGACGGCGGCGTCTGGTCGTTCGAAAACGGCCTCTGCCCGCGCTTCACCGTCCCCGATGAAAAGGGAAACGTCATCCTCGACTACTGTTATTATATCCGGTAAAGAAAAAGACCGCTGCGCGCCCACGCGGCGGTTTTTTGCGCGCATTTGGCTCCCGGGCGTAGACAGAGGCGGCAAAATCTGCTATAATACCCTCAGAGACGACCGAAAACCGGAGAGGAGGAGAGGATATGCGCAGAGAACGGTTCCGGGTGACGCTGGCCGCCCTGCTCACCGCCGCCCTGATCGTCGGCAGCATTTTCGCGACCCATGCGCTCCGCCCGAAGACGGCGCTCGGCTCCTCCCTGATCTTCTGGGCCGTGTCGATGGTCTATTTTGCGATCCCCGTGTTCTGGGGCGTGTCCGTGCGCCGCCGCGTCCTGCACGAGCGGGTCCGCCGGACACTCTACGGCGTGGCTGGCGCCATGGCGCTCCTCGTCGTTCTGCGCTGTCTCCGCTATCGCGCGTTCAGCGGCGTCGAGCCGGCTTCCCGCCTTTTGTGGTTCGCGTATTATATCCCGATCCTCGCCATCCCGCTCTTCTCCTATCTCGCCATCCTCTGCATCGGGCGCTCGGAGCATGAGCCCGTCCCGAAGAAGGGGATCGCCGTCATGATCGGGGGGATCCTTCTGGCGGCCGGGGTCCTGACGAACGATCTCCATGGGCTGGCCTTTTGCCTCGTGCGCGATCCCGCGACGGGGGAATGGACGGACGACTATGCCTACGGACCGCTGTATTTCGCTGTCCTTCTCGCGATCTTCGGCCTGATCGCCGTGATGCTCGCGCATCTCTGGCGGCGGTGCCAGCTCGAACACCGGGGACGCCGGATCGCGGTGCCGCTCGGGGTGCTTGCGCTCTTCGTGCTCGCGGGCATCGTCTATGCCGTCAATCCGCGGCCGCCGTACACCCGTTATCTCGAAGTCGCCGTGCTCGTGAACATGGGGACGATCGCGGTGTGGGAGGCGTGCTTCCAGACGGATCTTTTCCCGATGAACGAGCAGTACCGCGAGATGTTCGCCGCGTCCCCGCTCTCGGCGGAGATCGTCGACGAAAACTATCATGTGCGCTACACCTCCGACACGCCGATGAGGCTGCCCGCGTCGGTTTTGATGCAGGCGGAGGACGCCGCGGTCCCGCTCGGGAACGGCACCCGTCTCCGGAGCGCGCCCATCGCGGGGGGCCGGGTCCTGTGGCTCGAGGACGTCTCCGAGGTGGAGCGCATGCTCGCGGCTCTGCGGGAGACGGGCGAGCGGCTCGCGGAGAACAACGAGCTTCTTTCGGCGGAGGTGGAGCTGCGGAGAAGGCGGGCGTCCGTCGACGAGGAAAACCGCCTTTACGACCGGATCGCCTCCGAGGTGAGCGGCGCGATCGCATCGCTCGACGAGTTGCTGTCCGCCGAACCGGGCGGCGCGGAGGAAGAAGCGCGGCGGCTCGCGGCGGTCTGCGTGATCGGCGCGTATGTGAAGCGGCGCTCGAACCTCATCCTGATCGGCGAGCGCGAGAACACGGTCGCGGCGGCGGAGCTCGGCCTCTGTCTGCGCGAATCCCTCGAATCGCTCTCGGCCTGCGGGATCGGGACCGCCCTCGACCTCGACACGGCGGGGAATCTGACGAAGGAGACGGCCTGGCTCGCCTACGACGTCTTCGAGGAGGCGGTGGAGCTCGCCGTCGGAGCGCTCCGCGCGATCCGGGTCTTCTGCCGCGCGTCCGAGGGATCCGTCACGCTGCGGGTCCGCTGCACCGGCGCGCGGTTCCTGTTCCCGAACGAATGGCGCGCGGAGGAGATCGGACGGCTGGACGGAGCGCTCGCGGTATCCCCGCAGGAGGACGGCACGCTCGTGACCTTCCGCTTTGACCGGTATGGCAGGCTGGATGAGCGGGACAGGACCGTCGGACGGGAGGAGGCGGCAGGATGAATCAATCGGCGGAATGGCTCCCGGCGGATGCGCAGCGCATGCTCGCGGCCTGGGGCGTCGCGGTCTTTTTCCTCGTTTTCGCGCTGTTCCTCGCCGCCCCGCAGAGGACGCGCCGGATCCGGTACATCGCAGGGCCGTTCGCGGCGTCGATCGTCTCGGCGGTCCTCATGATCGCGTGGGACCTCCCGTTTTCCCCGCAGTTCGTTTCCTGGGATCAGGTGCCCGAGGCCTTTTCCCGGATCCTCTCCCTGCCCGTGTGGGTCGGCGTGCTGATCGATCTGCTTGCCGCGGCCGGGGCGTGTCTGTCCGAGGCGCTGCTGCGGCGTCACCGGCGGGAATCGATCACCCGGGCATCCGTGCGGGAGAGCGTCGACAACCTCCCGGCGGGGCTCTGCTTCGCGCTCGAAGGGGGGCTGCCCCTGATGGTCAACCGCACGATGGAGAACCTCTGCCGGAGCATCACGGGCGACGGTCTGCTCAACGCCAACCGCTTCTGGGAGACCCTGCGGGGCAGCCGGAAGGCCTCGTCGGACGTGCCGGAGATCGCGGGAAGCGACGCCGTCGCCCTGCGGATGAACGACGGGCGGACATGGGTCTTCTCGCGCAGGAACATCGCGGTGGACGGCGAGCCGGTCGTGCAGTTCATGGCGACCGACGCCACGGACCTCTACGCCCTCGGCAAGCGCCTCGAGGAGGACAACCGCGCGCTCGCCGACATGAACCGCCGCCTGTCGCAGTACGGCGAAAACGTCACGGAGCTGACGCGGGACGAGGAGATCCTCGACACGAAGATGCAGATCCACGACAACCTCGGCCAGATCCTCATGGCGTCGCGGGTCGCGCTGGCGTCGGAGGAACGGGATCCCGCCGTGATCCGCGAGCTCTTCGGCAAATGGAAGCAGAGCGTCGCCCTTCTCCGGCACGAAGCGGTCCCGGAGGCGGCGGACAGCGCGGATCCCGTGCGGCAGATCGAAGAGGCGGCGGAGGCGGCGGGCATGAAGGTCGTGTTCCGCGGACGCTTCCCCCGCGAGGACCGGGCGGCGACGCGGCTGCTCTTCACGGCGACGCGGGAGGCCCTGACCAACGCGGTGCGCCACGCGGGGGCGGGAGAATTGGACGTCGAGATCACGGAGACGCCGGGCTTCTGGCGGGCGGTCTTCACGAACGACGGCGAGGTGCCCCGGGGCGCGATCGTCGAGGGCGGCGGTCTCTCGGGCCTGAGAAAGCGGGTCGAGGACGCGGGCGGGACCATGACGACCCGTGCCGATCCGGCGTTCGCCCTGACCGTCACCGCCCCGAAGCAGACCGGCAAAACCGAAGAAAACACAGGCAGCGACGAAAGGAAGTGACACGATGACGAACGTGATGATCGTCGAGGATCAGGCGATGCCCCGGCAGCTTTTCGAGCTGTTCATCCGGCAGAGCGAGAACTACGAACTGCTCTATTCCATCGAATCCGCGGGGCTCGCGGAGGTGTACTGCATGCGCCGCCCGCCGGATCTCATCCTGATGGACGTCTGCACGGCGATGGGCGAGAGCGGTCTCGAGGCGGCGGAGCGGATCAAGAAGAAATACCCCCAGATCAAGATCATCGTCGTCACCTCCATGCCGGAGTGCTCGTACATGGACCGGGCGCGCGCGGCGGGCGTCGAGAGCTTCTGGTACAAGGAAATCAGCCGTGAGCCGATTCTGGAGCTCATGGACCGCACGATGGCCGGGGAATCGGTCTACCCGGACGCCCTGCCCGAGGTGAAGATCGGGGCGGCCTCCTCGCGCGAATTCACGGACCGCGAGCTCGAGGTCCTCCGGGAGCTGACGAGCGGGGATCCCGACACGGAGATCGCGGAGCGCCTGAACATGTCCGTCTGGACGGTCCGCACGCACATCCGCCATCTGCTCGAGAAGACGGGCTTCGATTCCCGCACCCGCCTCGCCGTGGAAGCCCGGGAGAGCGGCCTCGTCATCCGGGGGTACTGATTTTCCCGCATACCGGCGGCGCATCCTACATACACTGACCTCGGAATGAAGCCAGAACAACGAAGGAGCGCCGTGAAAATGCAGGGAATCCGAAGAATTCGCTATCTCCCCGAGGGGGAAATCCGCCTGAGCGCAGAAAACCGCGCCGCCTTTCGCTCGCCGGAGAGCATCGAGGAAGCGGCGCGCCGCGGGACCATCCTCGAATCGACCTGTCTCCTCTGCGACTGCGCGACGATGCAGCTCACCGTCGAGATGCCGGACGGGATGCGGGGGATCATTCCCCGCGCGGAGGCCGGATTTGTCCCGCCGGGGCTCGGAGCGGGCGGGGAGGTGAAGGACATCGCCGTCATCACCCGCGTCGGCAAGCCCGTTCAGTATAAGATCCTCTCGATCCGGGAGGACGGACGCGGGGAGCGGATCGCCGTCTGTTCCCGCAGAGCCGCGCAGGAGGAGTGCTGGCAGAACGCCGTGTCCCGCCTCGTGCCGGGGGACATCATCCCCGCGCGGATCACGCACCTCGAACCGTTCGGGGCGTTCTGCGACATCGGATGCGGGCTCGTGTCGCTGCTCACGGTGGACCGCATCTCCGTCTCGCGCATTTCGCATCCCGCGGACCGCCTCCGGCAGGGAGAGCGCATCTGGGCGGTGGTCTCGTCGGTCCTCGAAAACGGGCGGATCTATCTCTCCCACCGGGAACTGCTCGGCACGTGGGAGGAGAACGCCGCCATGTTTTCGGCGGGACAGACGGTCTCGGGGATCATCCGGTCGGTCGAGACCTACGGCGTGTTCGTGGAGCTCGCGCCGAACCTCGCGGGGCTGGCGGAATCCACGGACGGCGCGATCCCGGGGCATGCCTGCTCGGTGTACATCAAAAGCATCCTTCCCGAGCGGATGAAGGTGAAGCTCGTGCTCATCGACGTCGGAGAGGAAGCCGGCGCCGCGCCGTTCCGGTATTTCATCGACCCCGACGAGGTCACGCGCCTCACCCGCTGGCGATACTCCCCCGACGGCTGCCGCAAGGTCGTCGAGAGCGTGTTCGGAGAGGAATGCCTGGCGGAGAGCGGTATGAGGTGAGAAAAAAGAAAGCGGGGATCCGCTGAAAAACCGTGCAGCTGCGTTTCGCGTGCAGCCGCACGGTCTTTTTGTTATCCCTTTTTGCTTCGGATCTCCTCAATACCAGATAAAGTACACCGCCGTCGCGGCGACGACCAGCAGGGCCATCACGCCCCAGAGGACCGTCGAGAGCAGCGCGAAGCCGCCCGCCGCGCCCGTTGCCTTCGCGTCCTTCCAGCGGAGCGGGACGATCGCGCAGAACAGGACGGCGTAGATCGGGAGAAGCACGCCGAGCGGGATCCATTTCAGATACAGATAGATCAGCCCGAGGATCACCGCCGCGGCGCAGAGGGAGAGCTCGGCGATCTTGTATTTCGTGAAGGGCTTTGCGCCGGGGACGACGTTCGGGATCCCGTCCCCGTTTTTTTCATGGTTCGGTTTCATCGGTTTCCTTTCCCCGCGGAGGTGCGGACGGGATCCGGCTCGCTTTCGTGTTCCCGGTCATGGCGGGAGAGCAGAATGAAGACCACCACCGACGCGGCGGTGAGGAAGAGTGCCGAGAGCAGGACGGTGAGGGCGTCTTCGGGCGAGAGGGACGGCTTGCCGGCGTCGTCGGAAGGCGTGAACAGGCCGGCGAGCGCTTCGTCGGTGAGGGACGCGCTCACGGCGGTGACTCGTTCGAGCTCCAGCGTGACCGGGCTGTCCGCGTAGATCGCGACGCCGATGAAATCCGCGCGTTCGCGGTCCTCCCAGCCGGCGAGGTCGCAGACGATCTGCCGGATCTCTCCGCAGGCGACGCGGTCCTCGTAAAACTCCGCGCGGCGTTCATCCGTGCCCGCGATGAAGACGAGGGAGACGTCCGGGGACGTGCCGGTCGGGCTGGTCACGGCGTATTCGAAGCAGAGCGCGTCGACCTGGGAAAAGTCGACGGGGACCTCGAGATTGCAGAGCGCGATGCCCGCGTCTCCCGATTCGGACCCTTCGAGGGTCGCCGAGAGCGCGCGGGAATAGCGGCCCCCCGCCTCGGAGAAGAGCGCGCTGTAAGCGGTCACGCACGAGAGCGATCCGCCGCCCGGCAGCCAGTCGAGGGCGTAGTGGCTGGAAGAGAAGTCCCAGAGCACATGCGCCGCGCCTGCGGGGGGATCCCGGCGTTCGGCCTTGCTGTCCCACACGGAGCCGCCCGTCCCCGCGGAACGCTTGAAGAGGTCGTAGAATTCATGATCGGAGCGATACGGGAAATCCTCGAGGGAGAGGAATGCGGCGCGGAGCCTGTCCCACCCGGAGGTGAACGCGATGAAGTCGCCGATCAGGTAGTCCTTGAGCGAGATCACCGGGATCTCCCTGTCGGCGGCGTCCATGGCGTAGACCCGATAGGCGTCCGTGACAGCCGCGGCGTCCGGGGCGTAGAGGACAAGCTCGGCGGCGGGACGCGGGAGGGAGAGGGCGTCGAGCGTCGTGCCGAGGAGCGCTGCCGCCGCGGCGGAAGAGGAGGTCTCCCCGGCGAGCCGGCAGAAGGTCCACGGGAAGTCCCCGGTTTCGGCGATCCGGCGCGAGATCATCACGGCGAGGGAGCGCTCGCTCAGGCTCTCGTCAGCCGCCGCCGCGTCGATCAGCGGGATCGCGACCGTGAGTGCCGGGTTGTACGGATAGGCGGCGTTGTAGGCGATGCGGCAGAGCGCGGCGAGGGACTCGGCGTACAGGACGGGTTCGCCGAAATCCGCCTCTCCGACCTGGGCGGGGTCGTTGGCCGCGACGCCGAGGACGATCCCTTCGAGGAACGGATAGCGCGCCGCGAGGAAGCGCACGAGGGCGGCGAACTCAAAGCGCGCGCCCGGCAGGGTGGGATCGACGGCGTAATTCTCCGCGCCCGCGCCGCCGAAGGTCAGTCCGTCGACCGGGGAGGAGGCCGTGAAGCGCAGCCACACCCGGATGCCCGCGGACCGGTAGAACGGCATGTCGCGGTCCAGCTCGGCGATCAGGGAGGCGCTGAGGGAGACGGACCGCGGGAGCGCTTCGTCGTCGCCGCCGTAGACCGAATAGGAGACCGTGACGCCGCCCTCGCCGCCGAGGAGGCTGTCGAGCGGGACGTCCACGAGGATCTGCGAGACGTTCGCCTCGAACGCGCCGACGGACAGCGCGCCGTAGAGTCCGAAGGGGGAGACCGAGGACGGCGGCGGATCCTCCGTGTCGAAATAGCGGGGTGCGTTGAGGGGGAGAAGATCGTCCTCCCCGTCCCCTTCCATGGCGGCGAAGAAACGGTAGGTGTCCGGGCTGACGGGCAGCGGGGAGAGATCGACGGTATACTCGAAGCGCGTCGACACCTTCACGGATCCGATCTCCACGGCCTCGGCGAGCGAGGAGGAGAAGACGGGCAGGGCATAGAAGCGCAAGCTTTCGCCGGAGAAGGAGCGCACGGCCTCGCGGGTCATGGTCCCTTCAAAGTGGATCGAAGACCCCGTGCGGCGGATCTCGGAGAGGGATCCGATCCACGCGTTGCCCTCGGCGGAGAGGGGAGAGCCGGCATGGAGCTTCACGGAGGCGAGCTCCACGCTCTGCCGCCGCTCGAGGTTTTCGAACTGGAGGGTGTAGGACTGAATCGGATGGGACGCGTCGACCGGGATGACGACCGCGTCCTCTCCCGGGGCGAAGGCGACGGGCCGGGAAAACCGACGCTCCTCCGCGCGCTGTCCTTCGTAGAGAACGGAGACGGAAATCGACCCGGATTCCGGCGCATACCGTCCGAAGCGGACCTCGAACCAGGCGTCCGGAGAAGCGGGGACCGACGCCGGAGAGAGGATGTCCCCGGTGAGGGTGAGACGTCCGCGGTCGTCCGTGATGCCGCGGCCCCGGCGTTCGGCGAAGCTTCCGATCTCGGCGGTGAGACGGGGGGTGCCGTACGCCTCGATCGAGCGCAGTCCGGTGGGGACGGTCTCGGTGAAATAGGGCGCCGTGACCATGATCCGCGAGGGCGCCTCGGCGGTGGTGAAATACACCGTGACCGCCAGGCTTCTGAGCGTCCCGCGGGCCTCTCCCGTGTCGAGCACGATGAGGTTCCATTCGGGATAACCGTCGAGGAGGGAAGAGCCGTCGGCGGCGGTCTCGCCCGTGTATTCGCCCGCTTCCGTCGTAAGGACCGAGCGGACCCGGTATTTGCCGGCCCGGTCGAGGTAGAGGCCGTAGCCGAGCGCCGCGTAGGGGTCGGCGTCCGCGGCGGGCTTGACCAGATCGACCGTGAAGGTGACGGAGGTCTCGCCGGGGTTCTCCTCGTTGTCCGGCAGGGAAAGCGTCGCCGCCGTCAGGGTGGTGAGCATGACGCCGCGCTCCGCGTCGAGAACATCGGCGGTGCGGCGCGCGTCCGCGACAAATCCGCCTGCGCTCCACGAGCGGGAGGTCACGCCGAAAAGGAGGGTCCCGTCGTCCGAGGGGGCGAAGTCCGTCGGATCCGTATAGCCGGGTTCGTGATAGGAAATCACGTCCGAGGCGGCGGCGCCGGATGCGAGCGCGGCGATGAGGCAGAGGCAGAAGAGCATCAGAACGAGCCGTTTCATCGTGTCGGGGAACCTCCTTTCGTGAAAAATCCGTGTCTTGTTCCGGTCGGGGAGCGCGGTTTACGCGATGACCGCGGCTTCCTCGTCGTGTCCGTTGACCGAAACGGTGACGGTCGCGCCGGGCCTGCCGTGGACCGCGTATCCGACGACTCGGCCGTCCTTCCAGCGGCAGTCGACCGAGAAGCCGCCGCGCGCCGCCAGCCCTTCAAAGGAACCGTTCTTCCAGTTTTCGTCGTCCGGGAGCGCGGGAAGGAGAACGATCCTGCCGGACTGGGACTGCAGAAGCATCTCCGCGAACGCGTTCGCGCCGCCGAAGTTGCCGTCGATCTGGAACGGCGGATGCGTGTCGAAGAGATTCGGCAGGGTGCTGCGGCCGAGGAGGAGATTGAGGTTTTTGAGGCACTCGTTTCCGTCTCGCATCCGTGCGAAGAAGTTCGTCACCCATGCGCGGGACCATCCGGTGTGACCGCCGCCCGCCGCGAGCCGTCTTTCGAGCGTGACCCGCGCGGCGTCGAAGAGAGCGGGGGTGTCCTCTTTCGTGATCTCGTCGCCGGGATGCAGCGCGAAGAGGTGGGAGATGTGCCGGTGACCGGGCTCCGCCTCGTCGAAGTCCTCGCTCCACTCCATGATCTGCCCGTGCTTCCCGATCCGGATCGGCGGGAGCTTCGCGGCGGTTTCGCGGAGCACTTCGGCGAAGTCTTCGTCCATGCGGAGCAGATCGCAGGCGTCCGCCGTCGTCGTGAAGAGCATGCGCAGGATCTCGCTGTCCATCGTCGGACCGGCGCAGATCGACCAGGTCCCGGTGTCGGTGACGAACCGGTTTTCCGGGGAGTTCGACGGGCAGGTGACGAGATACCCGGTCCGCGGATCGGTCACGAGGAAGTCGAGGAAGAACTCGCACGCGCCGCGGAGGATGTCATAGTTCTCGCGCAGGACGTCGGGATCGCCGGAGAAGAGATAGCGCTCCCGGATGTGCTGGCAGCACCACGCGCCCGCGCAGGTGAAGGATCCCCAGCTTGCCCCCTCGCCCGGCGCGGTAAAGCCCCAGGGATTCGTGATCGTGTGGGCGACCCAGCCGTCTGCCCGGTACTGGATTTCAGCGGTGCGGCGTCCGTGGGGGGAGAGGAAGCGGATGTAGTCGAAGAGGGGTTTCGTGAGCTCCGGCATGCGGCAGGTCTCCGCGAGCCAGTAGTTCATCTGCAGATTGATGTTGATGTGGTAGTCCGCCGACCAGATCGTGTCGTAGTCGCCGCTCCAGATGCCCTGCAGGTTCGCGGGCAGGACGCAGTTGTACGAGGACGAGATCAGAAGATACCGCCCGAAGGTGAAGTAGGTGAGGAGCAGACCCGTGTCGTCCCTGCCCCCGCGCATGCGTTCGACGCGCTCGTCCGTCGGGAGGCTGTCGGGGGTGTGATCGGCGTAGTCGAGCGCGATCTTCGCGCGTCCGAGCAGGGAGGAAAGGATCGCCGCGCTCTCGCCGAGGAGGGTGTCGAAGCTGCCGGACGCCGCCCGGATCGCCGCTTCGGCTTTCGCGAGGGCCGCGTCGGGGTCATTCGAGGGGCGCGGCATGCCGTCGATGCCGGGCCGGACATAGGTCGTGCGCACGTCGAGGCGGACCGTCAGGCGGGTGATCCCGTTCAGGTGCACCCCGTCCGCGTCGGCGGAAGAGGTCCCGCCCTCGGTTTCCAGCGCGGCGAGGACGGCGTACGCCTCGGAGTCGGGGAACGCATGGCGGAAGGTGATCGCGTCCGTGGCGTATTCCGCGCGCCCGAGCCCGTTTTCATAGGAGAGATCGAGCGAAAGGGGCCCGTCCGCCGTGATCTCGTACAGGATCACGCCGCGCGCGAAGGACGAGAAGACGCGGGAGACGATCCTTCTGCCGTCCCGGGTGAACGAGACCGTCGCGAGGCCCGATTCGAGATCGAGCGAGCGGCGGTAATCCGCGGGGATCCCTCCGTCCGCGCCGCGGTGCGCGATCCGGAGAGAGCCCGCCGTCTGGAACGAACCGTAGTTCAGGTTCAGCCCGTGGCCCCGACCGCTGCCATCCCCGCGGCAGACCATGTATTTCTGCGTCAGCTCCTCGCCGCGCGCCCAGTCCCCCGCGAAGATCGCCTCGCGGATCTCGCCGAGGTGTTCCGGCGTCTCGGGATTGTCGGCTTCGGGATCGAAACGCCCGTCCCAGAGGGTCTCCTCGTTGAGCTGGATTTCCTCGCGTACGGGATCGCCGTATATCATCGCGCCGAGCCGTCCGTTTCCGATCGGAAGCGCCTCGACCCATTTTTCCGCGGGTTTCGTGTAAAACAGTTCCATCATGTGCCGCTCCTTTGTCGTGACCGTGCCGCTGTCCGGCAGAAGCCGTTTTCTTCATTCTATCACAAGCAGAGACGTTTTGCAAGACGCAGGGATGAAGGTTTCATGAAAAATCAGCGATCCGGAGGCCGGAGCACGCGAAAAAGGGCCGCGGCGAGGCAGCCCTTCTGTCGTTTTCTGCGATTCTCAGGCCCACGGATCGGCCTCGGCGGGGACGCGGATGTCCGGCAGGAGGTAATTCTCCCACAGGAACCATTCGCCCGTGCTCTCCTTCTTGCGGAGGGTGATCTGACGGGGGGAGTCCGCGCCGGAGGACCGGCAGTTCAGCCGGCAGTATCCCGCGTTCTGGTAGGAATACGGATCCTCATAGAACGTGATGCTGTACGGCAGGGTCGGGGTGTAGTTGTTCTGCGGCGACGTGCCCGCCCAATAGGAGCGGATCACGTACATCTTCCCGGCGAGGCGGTCGCGGATGAACTGTTCTTCATACGCGGACATCGGACGGGGGCCGCGGAGGAAATTGACCATTTCGCAGGTCGCCGCCCTGTCCGCCTCGTACTGATTGAGAGCCGCCGCGGTGAGGGCTGCGGTCCCGTACGGGGTTTTCAGATCGGCGAGGGGAAGCGACTGCAGCTCGGCGAGGGTCGTCGGGAGCGCGTCGAAGGTGACGGTCACGCTGGCGTATCCCTGCGCCGTTTTGCCGGTCTTCATCGTGACGCCGGAGCCCGCGAGGTCCGCGCCGACGGCGTTGGCCGCCTGCACGTTCTGGGAATTCGCCGTCTTCGCGCCGTTGACCGCGGCGTTCACGCCGTTTCTGACGCCGTTCGAGACCGCCGTTTTCGCGGTGTTTGCCGCTTTGTTCAGAAGATTGTCAAGAAGTCCCATCTCCGCTTCCTTTCCGGATCAGAATTTGCCGTGGCTTCCGCTGTGGGAGACGCCGCCGGAGCTCATGTGGGTGGTCGTGCCGCCGCCGGAGCCCGAAGAGCGTTCGATCGGCGTGCGGGAGACGTGCTGTCCGATGAAGTAGTCGTTCGCCGTCGTCACGTTGAGGCTGTTTTCCTTCGCGTAGTTCTTCGCGCCGTACTGGGTGCGGACGGTCTTAAGCTTGCTCTTCATGTTCGACACCGGGACGAACGCCGCGCCGAGACCCGCGAGCAGGGAGCCGAGAAGGCGTCCCGCGGAGAACGGCTTGACGGGTTCCTTGTTGCTGTCGTAATCGTACGGGACCCCGTTGTCCTTCTCATACTGGAGGAGCGCCGCGCAGGAATTCGCGTATTCGTTGAACGCCTTGGCGTAATCGTTGTTCCGCAGATAGGGGAGGAAGTTCTGGACGAGATAATTGTCGCGGCCGTAATCCGTGAAGGTCCTGTTGCAGGAGCCGGCAGCCGTGACCGCCCAGTCGCGCTCCGCCATGACCAGGATCAGCAGGATGGCGCCGGTCCTGTCGCCCGTGCCGTAGCCGTTTTGATCGTAGAAATCGTCGGCGAAGGCTTCGACGCTGTAATACCCGTCCATGGTGTCGAAGGTCATGATGCCCACGTCGACGCCGTACTGCGCGGAGATGCTCTTGACGACGGTCTCGATCTGAGCGGCTTCGACGTCCGAGAGAAGACCTGCGCCGTCGACGAGGAGGGGCCTGCCCTCAACCTGCGGGACCTCCGCAGCCCCTGCGGTCGCGAGGACGACGGACGCCGCGGCGGCGAGGATCAGAAGCGCGATGACGGTAAGAATTCTTTTTTTCATGTCGTCTCCTCCTTCTTACAGGGTCTGGAACAGCGTGACGAGAAGATACGCCACCGCCGCGAAGATGCCGCCGTAGAGCAGGATGTACTTCCAGTATGCGCTCTTGTCGACGGGAAGGTCGCCGACGAACTTGCCCGTCTGGGCGTTCATGGCGAAGGTGTATTTCACGCCGTTCCACGTGGTGTTGAGCAGCCATACCGGGTAAAGCGCGTACCGCACGGTCCCGCCGTGAAGCTGGATGCTCGAGCTGTCGAGGGAGACGGTCTCATACCCCATCACCTGCTCGGCAAAGGTGGCCTCCGCCGTCTTCTTGATGCGCTCGTTGGCACGGTCGACGCTCTGCTCCGCGGTGACGTCGTACTTGTCGGCGAGATAACCGGCGAGGTAAGCCGTCTGGAAGGGGACCGCCTCGTGCACGTCGAAGGGTTCGATCGATTCCATGAGGGTGTCGTCCATCTTCGAGGAGCCGTCCACCGGGACCGCCTCGAAGTCGATCGTGCCGCCGCGTTCCACGAGGTATTCCTGCGTTTCGACGTAGTGATAGTTCCGGTCGGACCACGCGCGGGAACGGGTGGCGCGGAACCGCAGACGGGCGTCCGCCGAGGAATCGAAGAGCCAGTACGGGACGTACACGCCCTTGATCTCGTCGAGGTGGTTCTCGTCCTTGAAGAGCTTCGGGACGAGCTTTTTCCCGCTGACATGCGCCCGGAGCGCGTCCTTCGCCGCCTTCTTGTCGAGCTTGAAGGGGATGACGCAGTCGGGCTTCAGGGCGCCGGTGAAGTTGCCCATGATGACCGTCGGGTTGCCGCAGAACGGGCAGGACGTCGCCGCCATGGTCTCGTCGCCGATGATTTCGCCGCCGCAGGAGTTGCAGATGTAGACCCGCATGCCGTCGGTCTCGCCGTATCCCCACTGGGAACCGGCGTTGGTGTTCCAGTTCAGATCGTCCGCCGGGAGCGGCTCCGCGGTGTTCGGATCGATCGGTCCGTCCGGATTCGCGGGCTGGTTGAGCTGTTCATCCTTCGGCGCGAGCTGCTCCATCGTGTAGATGCTGTCGCAGTACGGACACTTCATTTTCTGCAGGGCGGGATCGAATTCGAGCGCGCCGCCGCAGGCAGGGCATTTATAATCCATTAAATCCGCCATATTCGGAATGTACCTCCATCGTCAGAAATGGGTCAGGGTGCGATTTCACGCGCGATTTCACGCAAAACCGTCATGAGTTCGCCGTAATCGGGATCTCCCCAGCCGCTGTCGGAGCGGATGGTTTTCCCCCACCGCGCGGAGAGGGAATACGTCGTCGCGTCGAGCGGGATGAGATCGTCATCGTCGTCCGCGTTTGGATCTTCCCACCGGATCTCGTCGGCCGCGAGCATGTTCCACAGGCCGATGTTGTGCGCGGCGGCCCGGATGCGTTCCATCTGTTCCGCCGTGAGGACGGCGTTGTCAAGGTCGATCTCGCGCACGTCCCACTCCCCGTTGTCCTCGTTATTGAGCAGATCGGTGAAGCGCGCGTCCATGCAGGTTTCCCCCTTCGACTCCCTGATCTCGAAGACGTAGCAGCCTTCGATCCACGAAGCGGCGGCGCTGAGCGAGAGCGAATTCAGGGGCCCCGCTTCCTCCTCGGTGACGGCGAACACGCGGGCCGCCTTCGAGAGAAACGCGCGGATCTCCTCTTCGCCGGCCGGACGAACGGTGGTCGTGCGTTCCGTGCCGTCGGACCACGTCAGGGTGAATTCCCACATCGTTTTGTCGGCCGCGCCGAACGAATGGGATTTCCGTCCGGAGGCGACCGCTTTGTCGAACTTTGTGTCCCGTGCCGCCCGGCGGAACTCGCGCAGGAGGGCCTCCGGAACGGTCAGGTCTTCGAATACCGTGCGGCCCTCGCCGTCATCTTCGTCGCAGGAGAAGAGGACGCCGTCCTCCGTCTGCCGCAGCGCGAAGCGGTAGGAATCGCGCATCGCGCCCATCGAAAGGGTCGCCGCGACGATCTCGCCGTCCGGGGTGCCGAAGGCGCAGGAAAAGAGGGAGAGAAGTGAAACGGCCATGATGAGAACTCCCGCCAGAAGGGAGAGAATCCGTGTCTTATGCATGAATCCGCCTCCTGATTCTGAAATCATGCAGAGAGGGCGCGGGGAGGAGCATGACGCACGCCCCTCCCCGTGAACCCCGGTGCTGTCGGTTTACTGAACGTCTTCTTCGCCGAACGGGTCGCCGCATTCCGGGCAGAACTTCGGCGGATGAGCCGGATCCTCCGGTTCCCAGCCGCACTTGTCGCACTTATAGAGCTTCGCGCCGGCGGGCTTCTTCGTGCCGCAGTTCTGGCAGAACTTGCCCTTGTTGGAGGTGCCGCAGTCCGGGCAGGTCCAGCCGTCGGCGGTCTCCGCGGGCTTCTTGGTGCCGCATTCGGGGCAGAACTTGCCGGTGGCCTGTTTGCCGCAGGTCGGGCAGGTCCACGCGTCGGCTGCCGGCTTCGGCTCGGGCTTCTTGGAGCCGCATTCCGGGCAGAACTTGCCGGTGACGACGGCGCCGCAGGTGCACTTCCAGCTGTCGGGAGCCGGCGCCTGAGGAGCCGCGGGAGCCTGCTGCTGCATCTGCTGCTGCATTTGCTGCTGCTGGAGACCCGCCATGAAGAGGTTGGAGGCGTTCTGAGCGCCGCCCTGCTGGCCGGCCATGTTCATCGCCATGAAGCCGTTCACCGCGCCGTTCGGGTTGGCGGCGGCAATGCCGGCGTTTTCGGCGGAGGTGGTCGTGGTGAACGCGGACTGCGCGAAGGCGTCGCCGCGCATCATCGCGGTCTCTTCCCATGTGGTGATCTTCTTTCTCTGATCCTCCGGAATGGAGGGGACGCCCATCGACATGGAGAAGACGGAGATGCCGCGCTTGCCCCATTCGTTTTCGAGCTCGGTGTTGAGGGCATCCTTCAGCTCCCTGGTGTGCGCCGGGATCTGGTCATAGGACACGCCGTTCGCGGAAAGGACCGCGAGCGCCGGCTGGAGGGCGTCGATGAGCTCGGCCTTGAGGGTGGGGTCGATTTCGCTGCGCTGGTAGCTTGACGCCACGTTCGCTGCGACATTGGTGTAGAACAGAAGCGGGTTGGTGAGCTTGTAGGAGTAGGTGCCGTTGCAGCGGAGGTCGACGGAGAGCTTGTAGCCGAGCTGTTCGTTGACGACGACCTTGAACGGGACCGGGTTGGCGGTGCCGAACTTGTTGTTCGGGATTTCCTTGGTGTTGAAGTAGTAGACGCGCTGGTCCTTCGCGGTGTCGCCGCCGAAGGTGAAGCGCTTGCCGATGGTCTTGAACGTGTCGAGGATGGAGGCGCCGAGGGAGCCCGCGAAGATGGACGGCTCGGTGGAGGTGTCGTAGACGAATTCGCCGGGTTCGGCGCAGACTTCGACGATCTTGCCCTGCTCGACGATGATCATGCACTGACCGTCGGCGACGGCGATGATGGAGCCGTTCGAGATGATGTTGTCGTTGCCCTTGTTGTTGCCCTTGGTTCTCTTCTGGCCCTTGACCATCAGAGTGTCCGCGTCAAGTGCGTCGCAGTAGAAGAACTCCTTCCACTGATCGGCGAGGGTGTTGCTGACGGAACCGAGTGCTGCTGCGATAAGTCCCATTGTGTGAATCTCCTTTTTGGATAAATTTTTGATGAGGTTTATGGATCAGGGCGCCGATTTTCACGACGGATCGTCGGCGGCCCGGATTTCGGATGTGAAAGCTCGGCGGATCAGCCCGCGCCGAGGGTGGCCCAGACTTCGACGTCGCCGGAGTTCGGCGGGATGATGCCGTCGGCGAGCGGCTGCGACGTGTTTGCGTCGGCCCAGAAGGCGGGGGTCAGGTCGGGGTCGTAGGAGGTCACGACCAGTTCGACCTCCCAGGCGGAGGGGATGCGGCAGACCAGGTCTTGGGTCCCGTAGGTGCCTAAGAAGTGGGTCGTCACCGTCCGGCTGTCGGCCATGGCCTTCGCAAATTCGGAGGCGAACGGCGCCGCGTTTTCGCCGTAGGTGATCTCTTTCACGCTATGGGAATACTCAACTCTGAGAATGGAAAGCGTGTTCCGGTCGACCGTGTAGACCGCCACGAGAGGGCTCCCGTCGTCTTCAAAGTAATAGGGGGAGGTCACGGAGAAGGTGACGGTGTATGCGGTTTCGCTGACGTATTCAGGCTCCGCGTCGTCCAGATCCCAGAGCAGGAAGTAGTTGTTCCGGTACAACTCCCCGTCGTTATCCACGAGCGTGACGTTCGGCAGATCGCCGAAGTCGTTGACATAGACGGTGGCGCGCATTTTGCCGTCCGCGCTGCTCTCAAAATACACGTCGGTCCCGATCGAGCCGTCTGTGATTTTCCCTTCGGGGGTATTGCCCAGGCGCTCCGCGCGGATGACGTCGCTGCCGTACCGGAAGAACTGCGATTCGCTGACGTATCCGTTCGTGGTGGAACGGAAGAATATCTGCCCGTGCTCCTTGAGCAGAGCGGTGATGAGGTTGGCGCTGATGATCTGCTCTTTCGTGAAGAACATCCCGTCGGCCCGTGCCGCGTGCATGCCGTCCGTCATCCAGAACGCATAGTCCTTCCCGTCGGACGGTACGAGGCCGTCGGCATAGACGGTGTGACCTTCGTCCTCATAGAGCGGATTATCGCCGTGCCAGAGATAGAAGCTCCAGTCTGCCGGAACGCGGAAGACCCAGTCATACGTCTGTGCATCCTGCGAGGTATGGCAGGTGACGGTTCGGGTCTTCTGCATCGCCTTCGCGTACGTGTCGGCGAAGGACGGAAGCTCCCCGCCGTATTCCATCGTGTAAAGAGCCGGATAATCGGCGTCATCCTTTCGGATATCGGTCAGGGCAAGGGTGCTCTTGTCCGCGGTGCAGCGGTATTCGCCTGCGGATGTGCTGACGCGGAAGGTGTATCCGGCGTCCGTTTCAGCCGCCTCGTCCAGCGTGCCGCCCCGAAGCCGTTCGATGATATAGACATTGTTTTCGTCGTATTCCGGATCGTAGGGGGCGGGGATCGCGAAGACGGTTCCGCGGGCTGTGACGCTGCCGTCGTCGCCGATGCTGAAACTCATATCCCTGTTGTCGCCGCTCAGGGGGCTCTTATCGCCGGAGGCTTTGTCCTCCGATTCGGTGAGCCGGACAACGGCGTCGCCGTCCCGGAAGAACCAGGAATCGTTTTCCGCGTATTTGTCGCTCGTGTGGACCTTCACCGATCCGTACTGTTCCGTCAGAACGGTGAGGTAGTTGGCGGCGAGCACGTTTTCGAGGGTGACGGAGGAGATATCCAGCTTCGCCGCCGGGGTGTTCGCCTCGTCGCGCGCCCGGAGGGTGATGTCCCCGCCGGCGTCGATGAGGTTGTAGGTCAGCTCCCGGCACGCCTCGTCGAAGTAGACGGTGATCCCCTCGTCAACGAGGAGCTGCACGAGCCAGGAGGCCGGAACGGTGACGGCTTCGGTGCGTTCGCCCGCTTCGGTCCTGATGTCGAGGGTGAGGGTGCGGGGATTGTCCCACGCCTTCATGACGTCCTCGCCGAGCTTATCGCCGTTGTAGGCGACGGTGAAGCCGGTCGTCATGCCGCCCTCGTATTCCCAGGTGCAGGACTTGAGGGCGAGGGTGCCCTTGTTGACGACGAAGGTCCCCTTTACCGTAAACGGAACGCCATCCGATCCTTCCGCGGTCTCCTCGAGGGAGAAGGTGACGTCCTCGTCGTCCTCCGAAACAAAGACGGGCTCGGCGGAGAGGTCGTCGAAGAGGTATTTCGTGATCAGGGTCTCGGAATACTCATCGGTTTCCCGCGGTTCGGCGGTGACCCAGACGTTGATGAGCGGCTCGGCCATCAGGTAGGTGTTGAACCCGAGACCGCGGTAGGAGCCGCTTTCGCTGTGGAAGACCATGGGCTCGCCGCTCTCCTCGTCGTCCATGGAGAGATCGACCGTCTCGTAATAGACCGGGTCGCCGTCCCGGAGCCACACGCATTCGGCGGAGGTGCCGTAAAGATCGCTTGTATGAAGGGTGACGGCGTCGAAATACCGGAGGAGATTCGACATCTTGTTCTGCTCCAGCACTTCGCCCAGGGTGAAGTTGAGCGTGCCGCCCTCGCGGAGCGTGTCGCCGATCACCAGATAGACGAGCTTCGTCTGCCCGTCGCCCGGATCCTGCTGGAACGCGATATAGGCGTACGTATGGTACTCGCCGTCCTCGAGGTGGTCGATCACCTCGACGGCGTAAGGCGCGTCCTCTTCCTCGGGGCGCCGCAGCTCCCGCCAGACGCCGAGCATGCCGTTCAGAAACTCCTCGTAGGACGGGAAGGATACGCCCGGGACGCCGTCCCTCTCCTCGCGGACCACGCCGCCGTCGGAGAACCACGCGTCGGGGATGCCGTCCGGATCCTCGTCGGGGAGGAGACACCGGACGAGCGCGTCGCAGGCGGCGTCCGAAAGCCAGGGGGTGCGGCTTTCCGTGCGTCCGACGAGCGCGGCGTAGAGGCCCACGACGTGCCAGAGACCGTTCGGATCGCGCAGATAGCTCTCGCCGTTCCCCGTCAGGCCGATGGCGAGCGCGCTCTCGAGGAGCTCATAGTCGATCGTGACCGGAGCGGGCTTGACGTCGGGCGCCTCCGTTTCCGGCGCGTCCGGCGGCGCGGGATCGGCAATCGGATCGGAGATCGGGTCGGGCGTGCCGTTGTCGATTTTCTGGATTTTGAAACAACCGGACAGTGCGGAGGCTGCGAGAAGGAGTGCCGCGAGCAGGGCGGCGGATTTGCGCAGAACCGAATTCATCAGTGACCTCCGGACGCAGAAATGAGGGGGAGATTCCCCATTCCTCATCATACCACAAAACCCCGCGTTTCACATCGCTAATTTTAGTGAAATCACGCCTGCCTTCGGATCCGCGCGCCGTCCGCGATCAGGAAAAGCCCCCGCAGGGGCCTTTCCGTGATTAGGAATGACAGTGTGGGTCCGGTCATTTGCCGGCGCGTCCCGACGCGTTCCCGGAGATCGCCGCCGCGAACCGGTACGCCGCGAGCAGGTTTTCCCCGGCGGTGAGCTTCTCCTCGAGCCGGATCCCGCCGTCCTCGTCCGCGTCGATCAGGCCGATCCGCCACGCGAGGTCCGCCGCGCCGTAGATGGCCGGATTCCGCGTGCCGTCGATCACGACCCCGGCGTCGAGGGCGCTTTCCCGCACTTCGGCGAGGATGTAATCGCCCGTGTCCGCGGCGGGGAAGAGCTCCCCGGTCCGTGCGGCGTCGGCGATGGCGTCCGCGGCGGTGAACCCGCTCTTTGCGAGAAGGGCCCGGACGGTCTCATAGCTGACGGTGTCTTCCGTTTCTTTCAGATAATAGACGTCCTCCCGCTGTCCCGCGCGCGCCGCACCGAGGATCCCGGCGAGGGTGGTCTCCTCGATCCTGGTGATCCCGGGGTCGCGCACGTACACGCTCTTCACATCCCGCAGCGAGCCGAGCGCGGACGAGAGCGATTCGCTGAACGCCCCGCGGTTTTCTGCAGTCAGGTCGATCTTCTGGTAAAACCCGGCGAATTTCTCCCGCGCCCATTCGTTCCCGATGCGCGAGAGGATCAGTTCCATCATGCCGCTCGTATAGACCGCGTCGAACTGCACGTCCGCGCCCTTCACGCCCCGGTTGTACGCCGAGAGGAGCCGCGACGCGCTGTGCTCCCCGAGGCCTGCCGTGATCCGCTCCATCGCGCCGACGGAGAGGGCCCGGGGAAGGGGGGGCTCGCCGTCCGGTTCCCGGATATCGCAGAAGAGGGCCGCGGCGCAGGTGTCGATGACCGACAGGGACCTCACGGTCAGCACTTCGTCGGCCTTATAGCGGGAGAGCTCGCGCCAGAGTTCGTCCGACACCCGGCGGGCAGCCTGACGCCGGAAGAGCTCGAGGCTTCCCCCGCCGATCGCCGCGCGCGCATCCTCCGCGCCGATCTCGGAGAAGAGGGTCGAGAGGGCGGCGAGGTGATCGGAGACCGTGACGGAATCGGAGAGATTCAGGGAACGGGCGTCCGCGCCGGTGAGAGAGGCGTAATGCTCGATGACGTCCGTGTAGCCGGTGTTCTGCGAAATGATCGGGTTCGTGAGGCACACCGCGATGATGGCGGCGCAGAGCGACCACGACGCGATCCGGGGCAGGAACCGGCGGTGCTTGCGGTGGGAAATGCTCGTGAGGCGGGTCTTGAGCTGCCGGCCGCGCAGGGACATGTGGCAGCCCGCCTCGGCCGTCAGGGTGTCGAACGCGCATCCGCGGCAGAGCATCATGGCGTATTCCGTCCCGGGAATGCCGCAGGATTCGAGCGTCCGCGTGTCGCAGAGGACCTCGATGTCCTCGCGCAGCATCCGGCGGACCGCCCAGATCAGCGGATTGTACCAGAACAGGCAGTTCACGAAAGTGGAAAAGACGAGCAGGGGGTTGTCGGCGTAGCGGAAGTGGGTCAGCTCATGCGACAGGACGATCGCCGCCTCCCGCTCGCTCACGTCGTCGCGGAAAATGACGGCGGGCTTCAGGCATCCGACGAGCATCGGAGCCGGGCCGCAGAGAAGGGGCGGGAGCCGTTTGGCGGGGATGCCGAGCCGCGCGCCGATCCCCCGATACAGGGCGAGGAACCGTTCGTCCGCGCAGGGCTCCGTGAACGACAGCGCGCGCCGCTTCGCCCTTTCGTAGACGGCGAGTGAGACGCCGAGCGTGAGGACGATGCCGCCGAGCCAGACCGCGAGGATCCACATGTTGACCGCGTCCGCGCCGAGGGAGGCGTCCCCGCCTTCGGCAAAATACGCGCCGAACTCCAGCGGCCGGTCCGCGCGGGCGGGTGCTTCCGGGTCTGCCTCTTCCGCTCCGCCGTCCGGTTCCTTCACGAGAACGTAGGGATTTTCCGCCGCTTCGCGGGTCTCGGTCCGCGCGCGCATCTCGTCGGTCACGTCCTCGCGGATGGCGTACATCAGATCGCGCCCGGCCGGGATGAAGTTGTAGACGGAGACGGGGCTTTCGGGAAACACGGGGCAGAGAAGACGCGCCAAAAGGACGGTCCAGAGCGCCATGCCGATGCGCGGGGGGATGCGGCATTTGAAGAGGAGCCTGACCGCGATGAGGATTGCTGCCGTCACGGAGGAAAAGATCGTTACCTGCTCGAGAAGCAGAACAAAAAATCCGGACATAATGCCTCCGTCAGCCATCGATCAGCCGTCGATTTCCCGGAGGATCTCGATGATATCCTTCCGTTCCTTTTCCGTAAGGTTTCCTTCCCGCACGAGGGAGGCCATGAGATTGTAGGCGGAGTTGTCGAAAACGCGCTTGACGAACGAATCGACTTCGGACTTGACGCAGTCGGACTTGGAGGTCTTCGGCGTGTATTTGTAGACACCGGTGGACTTGTCGATCTCGACCGCGCCCTTTTCCGCAAGCCGGATGATGAGGGTGCGGATCGTCGTGTTGGACCAGCCGGTCTGTTCCGCCAGCCCCTGTACGATCTCGCCGAGGGTCAGACCGCGTCCGGTCCGCTCGCAGCCCTCCCAGAGCACCTTCATGATGCTCCACTCGGCCTCGGATATCTTGACGGTTTTTCTTCTTCCTCTCATTGCGTATCACTCCTTGCATCGCCCGGCATCCCGCCGGAGAGGATTCGGTTTCTTCTGCTTTGATTATACCCGAAATCGTTAAAGTTGTCAACGGGCAGATGAGACAATTCCGGGGGGCGGAATTTGGGCGAAACGCCGGAGAATACGGAAAGGACCGCCATCCGCGGCGGGAAGGCGGTCCCCATTGAATCGTTCTGAGAAAGCGCGGCTTATTTCCTCTCCGCGAGATACGCCGCCATCGCGTGCGCGGCGATGTTTCCCTCGCCGACCGCCTTGGCGATCTGATAGGGACGCCCGGTGCAGTCGCCCGCCGCATAACAGCCCGCGAGGTTCGTCTTCATCTCCCGGTCGACCGCGATGTGCGCCCCATCGAGTGCGAGCCCCGGGACCAGCGACGCGGGGGCGACCGCGTTCCGCAGGCAGAAGAGCCCGTCGACGGGGATCTCCCGGCCGTCCCGGAGTATGACGGCGTTCGCCTTGAGTCCGCCCGAGACCTTCACGATCGGGCTGTCGGGCATCTCGATGTTCTCCCCGCGGACGGTGCAGTCCCGGTATCCCGCGAAAAGGTAGACCTTGGCGGCGAGCCCCGCGAGATATGCCGCCTCGTGCTCGAACCGCGCCGCGCCGAGGTGGACCGCGATGGTCTTGCCCCTGTACAGGAATCCGTCGCAGGTCGCGCAGTAGCTCACGCCCCGGCCGAGGTATTCCGCTTCGCCCTCGAAGCCCTTGGCCGTGACCGCGCCCGTCGCGAGCAGGATCGATTTCGCCTCGTAGAGCTCGTTGTCCGCGAGAAGCTGGAAGCCCTCGTCGGTTTGGGCGATGAGCGTGACCATCCGGTCGACGGGCTCGAGCGCCATCGCCGCGGCGTGCTCCCGGAACCTCCGGTTGAGCTCCGCGCCGGAGAGGAGCCCGAGACCCGGATAATTCGCGATCTTTTCGGATTTCTCCACCTTGTCGCTGCCGCTGGGGGAGCCGAACCAGAGAACGGATTTTGCGAGAAGCTTGAGATTGACGGCGGCGGACAGGCCGGCAGGCCCTCCTCCGATGACGGCGGCGTCGAACATGATATACCCTCCGGATCCTTTTGTTTTGCGGACTGCGTGCCGTTTCCGCATGCAGTATAGCATACCGCCGGGCGAAAAGCAAGGGATTTCCCGAAAATCTTCTCCCACCCGCCGCATCCGGGCCGGGGAGCGCGGGCGGATTCGTGATAATTCTCGAAAGTTCGCCGAACTTTTGCGAAATTTCGTGCGGAAAAAATAATCGGAAGGTATTGCATTCCGGAAAGTTTTATGATACAATAGACAGGCTAAGTTGAAAAAACGGGGTCCGATCCCGAAACGACGTACACACGGAGGCTTCCACTTATGGAAATCGCAATCGGCATTCTTCTTATTTTAGCGGCAATCTTTCTCGTCGTCGCGGTGCTCATGCAGTC
>JAEEGL012959260.1_pt1 | contig 24816 bp, 13 predicted proteins | sample 9134231 | NCBI WGS metagenome assembly JAEEGL01 (sample SAMN16246548, study PRJNA631951) | gut metagenome | biome: gut microbiome; feature: rumen; material: fiber-attached | host: Bos | place: Iran: Karaj | collected 2018-10
TATAAAAAATATCATCACAAAAAGATAAGATTCAAATAACGTTTTTGTCCTATTTGTAACTATTAAATTCATTAATAAATAAAAACGTTCTTTTAATGAATCTTTTTCTTTTTCAAATAAAATAATAGATTTTGTCATATTTATTTTTAATTAATAAACAAAATCTAAAAACAAAAAATTATATTGAAATAATAATTTATATTAACATAAATTTCAAATAATAAAAATTTCAAAAATAAAAAATCATTTTTTAATGCAAAAATAATTAAATTTTTGTTTGAAAAAAATATTAATGACAAAAAAAGTTTAAAATGGTTCTTCATCAATTAAATGTTTAATTCTCTAACAATTTTTTTTTCTTTTAAAACAAAAACATAAGAAATATTAAAACAAAAAATACTACATTTAAAACTTTCATTTTTAGAAAAACATGTTTTTTACAATAACATCATTTTTTATTTTAAACATTTAAAATATATCTCTATTATTTTTATTATAACTTGGATAAATCATAATATCTTTTTCTTGTATAAGTTTATATATTTTTTTTAATCATAGAATATTTCTATAAATTAAATATCAATTTTTTTGAATTTCATATGATTTTAAAAAAAAACAATATATTATTCCAATTGATGATTAAATTTAAACAGCATAGAAAATAGTTTAAAAAAAGAAAAAAAATGTCAGAATCAAAATTGGCAGAAAAATTAAATGCGGAAATAATAGAAAATAGTAAATTAAAATCAGAAAATTCAGAAATGTTATCAATTTTAGAAGTTTTTTCAACTGAAATAAGAGAATTTAAAAAAGAAAATGAGGATTTGAAAAAAAAGATAAAATTATTGAAAGATTTATTATATGAAAATATATCAGAAGAAAAGAAAAAAAAAGTAGAAGAAATATTAAATTCAAAAAATGATACAGAAGTCACTAAGAAAAAAGAAGAGAAAAAAGAGAATAATAAAAAATCAAAAGAAGAAGAAAATAAAGAAAAACAATTAAAAGAGAAATTAACAAAATTTTCAGAAGAAAAAGAAAAAATAGAATTAAATTTTATTTTAATAAAAGATCAAAATGATTCAACATCAGAAAAGATAACATCATTATCAGAAAAGCAAAAAATGTTAAATGATTTATTTTTAAATATAATAGATTCATTTAATATATTAAATGAACAAAAACAAGTTGAACCAGAATTTTTTTTAAATGAAGTTGATTATGATATTGCTAGTGCAAGAGTTTTAAGTTTAAATGATGCTATTTTTAATTTAAGAGACAAATTAAATTATGCTAATAATAATATAAAAGATAAAATTGAAAATTCACAAAGAGAAATACAAAATCAATTAAATTCATTAAATGATTATTTAAATGCCAGAGATGAAAAATATAATTCTGAATGTGAAAATATTATAAAATATTTACATCAAAATTTATCAGACTGTGAAAATCTTTCAAATGAATTTTCTCTAATTAAAGAAGAAATAAATGAATTATATATAGAATTAAAAACAACATTAAATGAATTAAAAATCGTATTAGAAAATTTTCTGAAAAAAATAAATAAAAAAATAGAGGAAAACAATAAGAAAGTAAAAAGGAATATAAATAATGAAATAACAAATCAATTATTAAGAAGGACTATTACACGTGAGCCAAGTAATTATGGTAATTATAATAAAAAAAATTCTCAAGATTTAAGAGAAAGTATTTTTATTGAAGAAGTAATAAATCCAAATGATTTTTTTGAGCCTCAATTATTAAAAACAAATTGGCAAGAAACATCAACAATATCATCAAATGGAATTCAAACTATAGAAGTAAAATTAATATTAAAAGCAGTTGCTTGTAGAAATTTATATTATTCTTCATTTATACATGCTTTTGATCTTGATAGTAATATTAATATAATATTATGTGAAATTAATGGAAAAGAAGTAAGACCGAATTTTGCTTTTCATAGATTAACTTTTAATTTTAAATTATATAATAATCAAAGTCTTCCAATTAGATTTGTTTATTTAAAAGAACCTTTAGTAAAGAAAAAATTTTATAATCAAATATGGGTTGGATTAAGTGGAAGTTTATATGGTAGAAAAGCACATTATACTTTAAATTTATCTGATGATTTAGTTTTATGTAAAATTGCTAATAATTTCTTCAAAGATAAAGGAAAAGGAAGTTATTCTTGGCAAGGTATTGTTCCTTATGGAGGAAAAATGACTAGTATTGCAATAACTCCTATTAAATCTAAGTGGAAAATTTATATTAAAAATAACTTTTTTTCTAATGGTGGTAATATTAAAAATACTATTCTTAATTTACCTAAATATTGTGAAAGTTGTAATAATAAAATTCTCAGTTATAATATTAGAAATAATTCCGCTGATTATATTGATGGTTTTCATATTATACAAGTTAAGGATAGAATTGAATCTATTTATAATAATTTAAACACTCCAAATGGATTTATTATATTTGACATAATTCTTGAAAATTATTCGAATAAAAATTTTGAATGTTTGAAAAACATAACAATCCCCCCTGATGAAAAAGCAAATTCATTAAAATTTAAAACATTATCAAATAAAATAATAGAAGAAGACAAGAGTGGAGATCCAAACTACATAAAAATAGGAAAATGGATAAAAAATAAATTAACATATAAATTAAGTATGTCAGGAAAGAAATTAACAGCACTTGAAATATTAGAATGTAAGCAAGGAGTATGTGAGCACTTTACAATATTATATAACGCATTATTGAATTCAATTGGAATTCCTGCAATTTATGCACATGGATACACAATGGAAGGTTCTTCTAGAGAAGGACCTGTTAACCCTAAAGTTGGTCATTGTTGGACTATTGCACAAATCAATAAGAAATGGATTGGATTAGATTGTACTTGGGGAATCTTAACTGGAAATCTACCCACTAGTCACATCTTCTTTGGATATGGCAAAGATAATGTCAATTATCAGTTCCATTTACCTGATTTAATTGTTTATGACACAAAACATAATGAATTAACTATTGAAAATGTTGATAATTTAGATGCTTTTTAATTTTTTTTTTTTGGATTATTTTTGATTTCATTATTTTTGGGAAGGCTGGATTTTAAATATTTTTAAATTTATTTATAAGAATGAAAAATTTTAAATTAAATAAATATATTTTGTTAAACTTATAAAAAATATATAATTTTAAAAATTATCTAACTTAAAAATCTTTTAATTTCAATAGCATCTTGATTATTAGGATTTAATAAATAAGCAATAGATGCATCTTCATAAGCTTCTTTAATTTTATTTAACTTTAAATAAGTTCTAGCTCTTAAAACATGAATATAATCACTTTTATTATAATATTGAATAGAAGAAGTTAATAATTTAAGAGCTTCTTCATAATCTTTACTATTATAAGATAAAATAGCTAATTTATAAAAGACCATACTTAGTCTAGTTCTAGCTTCTAAAAAAGAATTTTTAATTTGATAACATTTTAAATATTCATCTTTAGCATTAACAATATCTTTTTGTTTTAAAAATATATCTCCTTTACATAAATGAGCTTTTAAATCATTAGGATCATTTTTAATAGCTTCATTAGTATAAAACATAGCATTAACATAATCACCTTCATTTAATTTATGTTGTGATAATTCATTATAAATATTACTTAAATATTCTTTGATATAGTCTCTCATATTAGAATCACTATTAGTATTATTAGCTAAATATTCTTTAATTAAATTTAAATCTGCAATACTTTCATCTAATAAACCTAAACTTTTTAATATTGTACTTCTTAATAATAATGCTTCAGGATGATTAGGATAAATTTTTAAAGCTTTTGTTACTAATAATAAACCAGTTTTTAATCTTCCTTTTAATACATTTAAATTTGCATCTTTCATCACTTCATCCATTCTTTTTTTCATTATTGATGTAAAATTTTTTGTTTCTGGATTTGAAGGATTAATTTCATTCGCTTTCCACATCAACATTTCAGCTTCTTTTATTTTTCCTTGATTATTTAAAACTTTGGATAATAAAATAATAGCGTGTTCGTTTGTTGGATCAAAAGTTAAAATTCTATATATATCATGTACACAATCTTCAATATTTCCTAAAGATAAAAATGATTTTGCTCTTAAATAATAATAATGTGATTTTGTTATTTGTTGATTATGCATTTTTGATAATAATTCAATATCATCTTCTATTGTTCCATTTTCTTGAGAATTTAAAAGTCCTTTGCAAAAATTTAAATTTTTTAATTTTAATTTCACTTCATCATTATCTGGGTTAATTAATAATACTTTTTTTAAACATGTTATACTTGATGATAAATCATATTGTTTTAAATATAAATCTGATAATGTCATGTAAAGTTTAATATCATTTGGTAAAAAAAATAATAATTTTTTACAAAGAATTACTCCTTTTTCATAATTTGAAGTTTCTACAGCCATATTTAATTCAGATCTTAATTCTTCATATTTATCTTCATTATTTTTTCTATTTTCAGTTTCCATATAAAAATTTAATTCGTTTTTATAAAAATATAATATACATTAAAACAATAAAAAATTTTAGAGACTAAAAAAAAGAAAAATGTCAGAAAAAGGAAAAACTAAAAGTAGATATTTATCATCGAAAAAAAAATATTTATTAGCTTCAAATACAGATTCAATTCAACAATTAATGGATAATCAAAAAGAAGAATTGACAAAAATATTAATAAGTCAAAAATCAGAATATGATAAATTATTGAGAGAATCGAAAAAAAAAAGAGAAGAAACTGAAGTATTAGAAAAGAAAATAAAAGCTCTTGAAGGAATAGATAATAAAACAAAGAAGGAATCAGAAGAAAATAAAGAAAGAATAGAAAATATGACAGATGCTTTAAAAATAAAAAAAGGAAGAAAAGGAGAAGAGATATATAATCAAAAAACATTAGAAAAAGAAATAATAAAATTAAATCAAGATTTATTATTAATTCAAAAGGAAATATTAAAAGTAGAAAATGAAGGAAAGAGATTAGATAAAAAATTAGAAAGAGCAAAATTTAATGAAAATAAAATAAGACAGCAAAAGAATAATATACATTCACAAGTAGAAGATGTAAATTCAAAAAATAAAAATGAAAAAAATGAACAAGATTTACAAATTCAATATTATGAAACAATAATAAAACAAAAATATATGTTTATTCAATCAGCAGATGAAAGAAAAGAAAAACAAAAAAAAATTGCTCAAGAAGCAAAAAATGATTCAAATGATAAAACAGAAGTTGAAAAAAGAAATGAATTACATTTATTAATCTTATTTAATCAATATTTAAGAGAAAAAATGAATGAAGAACTAAAAAAAAATGAAGAAATGGAAAAAACTTTAGAAGAAATAAGAAATATTTGTGGTACTGAAGAATTAGATGTTTTAGTTGATATTATTTTATTAAGAGGCAAAAGATATAATTATGATGTTCAAATAGTTTCTCAATTAGAAAAAAATAAAAAAAAATTAGAAGAAGAAGTTAATTTATTAAATGTAAAATTTAATAATATTAAAAGTGATGTTTTAATTGAAGAACCTAATGAAAAATCTAAGAAAATTAATATTATTAAAAGTAAATACGTTGAACAAAGTGATAAGGAATTAATAGAAATTGAAAATAAGTTAAAAAAGAAATTATTTGATTTAGGAGAAAAACATAATAATGTGAATTTATCTTATAATAAAGTAATTGAAAATATAAATTTACTTAAAGACTATTATGATGAAAATCCAATTGATATTAAAGGAAATGAAAATAATAAATTAAATACAAATGATAATTTTACAACAGAAGCAGAAGAAAAAAAATTAGAAATGAAAGAAGAAGAAGAAGAAAAAAAAAATGAAAATAAAGAAGAAGAAAAATCAAAAGAAGAAATAAAATTAAAAGAAGAAGAAGAAGAAATAATAAATAATTATATTTATTTTATAAAAGAATCATCAAAATGTTTTGACCAACTTTTCTTATTACATTCAAAACAAGAATTTATAGAAATAATGAAAAATAAAGGAAAAGAAAAAATTGAAAAGAGAAAAATAATTTCTCAATCTTCAAAACCAAAAGTTATTGTAAGAAAAGTACAAAAAGAAGGAACAAATAAATCTTTACTTTCTTCTCTATCTCGAACTCAAAAGAAAAAAGAAAAATATAGTAAAACTACAGTTAAAGCTGAAGATACTCAAAATTTAATTAAAAAAACTGATGATGAAGAAAGTAAAAATGATTATGAATTTGATAAAGATATTATGAAAAAATTTTTAGATGAACAAAAAAAAGAAAGAAATGATTTTCTTCAAAATGATAAGGATAAAAACACTAAAACTAAAACAAAAAAAAGTGTAAAGAAAAAAAATTAAATAAAAAAGAAAAAAATGTAAATTTGTTTTTATTTATATTCATTTTATATTTATTTTAAGTTTTAAAATTCAACATAATTTATTAAAAAATATATAGAACATAATTAATTTATAATAAATAAAAACCATATAAAAAAATGATAAAAAAAATAATAAAATAAAAAAATGGAAGAAAAAGAATTTTCAAACGCTCAATTTAAATATACATGTATATTAAATGAAGGAGAAGAAATAAGAATAGTAGGAAATAAAGAAGAATTAGGAAATTGGGATTATAATATATCAAAAAAATTGCATTTAACAAAAAATAATACTTGGGTTTCAGATGAAAAATTTAGATTTCCAATAAATACAACAATAGAATATAAATATGTAGTATTTAAAAATGATCAATTTTTAAAATGGGAAGAATTACCTTATAATGTTAATAGAAAAGTTTTTATTCCAGATAAATTAAATATTTTTATTATTGATAAAGAAAATGAAAGTAATTCAAAAGTTGAAGAAAAACTTAGAAAAAGAAAAGAATCAACTCCAGTTCCAAAAGGAAAACAAAAAATATTTTTATTTGGAAATGAGGGTAAAAGATTTAGTTTAAAACCAGATGAATTTATATTAGAAGATGAATATGAAGAACCAATTGAAAATTTAAATAAATATAATGATTTAAATTATGAATCAAGTGAAGAAAATAATGAAAATATTCAAAAAAAAAATAAGCAAATTCAAGAGAAAATTGATATAAATGATTCTGATGATATAATAATTTGTTCTTTTTATCTTCCTTATAATCCAGTTAAAAATTCTGATGGAAATTATGAATTAAAAAATACAAATGATCCTTTAAATCATAATTTAAATAAAATTGTTTCTGAAAAAAAAAATATTAAATGGTTTGGTATGTTAAAAAATACAGAATATTTAAATGAAGAACAAAAAGATGATTTAATTGAAAAATTAAAAGAGAAAAATTTTTATGTTTTTGATATTGAAAAAAATATTTTTGATGATATTAAAATTTTCTTTTTAGAAATATTAGAACCTATATTTCATTATGTTTCTTTAAATCCAAGTTATATTGAAGATTTTTCTCAATGTGATATTTATTGGGAATCATATAAAAAATTTTCAGAAATGTTCTGCGATTTTTTAATGCAACATTTAAATAATGATTCAATAGTTTTTTTAAATGATTATCATTTTTTTTTAATTCCTTCATATTTATATTCTAAAATTTCTAAAAAGAATCAAACTATATTTCAACATTTATCAATAGGTTTATTTATGCATACTCCTTTTCCATCAACAGAAATTTTTAAAAAAATTCCATTTAGAAAAGAAATAATTAAATCAATGTTAAATTGTTCTGTTATTGGTTTTCATACTTTTGATTATAGCAGAAATTTTATTAAAACTGCAAAAAGATTATTACAAATTAATTATGAAAGTACAATTAATGGTGATTTAGCTTTAGAATATTTTGGAAGAACTGCTTTATTAAGAGTTAAAAATGCTACTCCTGAAATAAGTTTTATTGAAGATGATATTAAATCAGATGAATTTAAAAAATATTATCATGCTATTAAAGATAAATATAAAGATAAAACTATTTATGCTTCTTTAGATCATTTAAAATTTTTAGCAAGTATTAAAAATAAATTAGAAGGTTATAGACAATTTTTAAGAGAATTAGGTGATGATGCTAAAAACAATATATATATACAATATATAAGATATAGTACTGAAGTTATTGATAAAGAAGGTAATGTTAAATTAGATGATTCACAAAAAGAAATATTAGAAAAAATAAATAATTTAACAAAAGAAATAAAAGAAGAATTTGGTGAAGATTCAATTGAAGTTATTCAAAGAAAAGTAGTTTATAAAGAAAGATTAGCTCTTTTTGCAAGTGCAAATTGTTTTATCAGAACAAGTAAACAAGAAAGTTTTTCTTTAGGTTTATATGAATTTTTAATATTAAAAGATTTATTAAAAGAAACAAGTAAAGTTAGTTATATTATAAGTGAATTATCAGGAATAAATACTTCATTAGCAGGAACAATAAAAATAAATCCTTTTGATTATTATTCTATTTATAATGGATTTGTTGAAGCTAATCAACAAATGTTTGGTGAAAAAGAAAATATTACTTTAATGGGAGATTTTGAACATGTCAAAAAATCTTCTTGTAAAAAATGGTTTTATGACTTTTTAAAAGATATTAAAAATACTAAATTATCTGAGGAAAATACTTATTATTTAGGAGTTGGTGAAGGTTTAAATTTTAAATTAATGAAATTAAATTCTGATTTTACACAATTAGATACTAATTTATTAATTCCTATATATAATAAATCTCAACATAGATTAATTTTCTTAGATTATGAAGGAACTTTACCTTCAGTGAACGTATCATATGAAAATGAAATATTAAAAGGAAATAAACCAACTAAGGAAATATTACATTTATTATCAGAATTAACACAAGATAAAAGAAATTCAGTATTTATTATAACAGGAAGAGGAATAGTATTATTAAATGAATGGTTTAGTAAAATAAAAGATTTATATCTTGCAGCTGAATATGGTTTTAAATATAAATTAAATACAGGGAAAGAAAAAGACACATGGAAAAGAATATTAAAAGATTATAATAATGATTGGATGAATGTTTGTTATGATATAATTGAACCTTATACTGAAAGATGTGAAGGATCTTTCTTAGAAATTAAAGAAAGTTCTATTGTTTGGCAATATAGTGAATGTGATCAAGAATTAGGAAAAAATTTTGCTAGTGTTCTTACTTCTGAATTAGAATATTCTGTTAAAAATCTTAATTTAAAAGTTGTTAACGGAAAAGGTTATGTTGAAGTCAGTGCTTATGGTATTAACAAAGGATACTTTATTTCTTATATTATTAAAGTTTTTCTTAGTAAAAATCTCATTCCTGATTTTATTATATGTTTTGGTGATGATACTTCAGATGAAAAAATGTTTCATTATTTAAAAAATAAAAAAAAGGAAATCGAAAAATATTGTAAAAATATTAAAATTATTACTTGTACTATTGGAAAAAAACCTTCTGAAGCTCATTATTATGTTAATAATCCTAAAAGTGTTCAAGAAGTTATAGAAGAAATGGTTAAAAATTCTAAAAGTTTACCTTCACATAATTCTCAGGAGAATTTAATTAAAAAAGTTGAAATAGAAGAATAATAAAAAATAAGGTTTTTATTTAAATTATTATTAAATAAAAATTAAAAAAATATTAAAAACCAAGAAGTAATTGTTTTATATTTTTAATATTAAATATATTGTTTAACCCATAAATTAAATAAAAAAAAAAAATTTTAAAATCCTAAACTTTTCCCAATAAACTTATACAAAGCAATTTTATCATTATAATTTAAAAGTTCAATTCTTTTTAATAAATTATCAATGATTTTTTTTTCATCAAAGAAGACAAATTGTCTTATCCAAACATAAGTGAAAATTCCCATTAATAATTGGCAATCCATTCTATCAGTTAATCCTCCATGTCCTGGAATAGTATCAGCAAAGTCTTTAATTCCAATTCCTCTTTTAAATCCACTTGCAAATAATCCTCCTAAAGGAGCAAAAATTCCTGCAAATAAACTCATTGAAAAAGCATGAATATGAATATTTAAAATTTCAATATTAAATTTTCCAAATAATAAATATGTATATTCTACTTTTTTTAAATCTATATTTTCACATTTCATATTAAATTGTTTAAAAGGTACTATTCCTATTTCTGTAACTGGACATAAAAGTGATTCGAATTTAAGTAAATAATTAGTGAATAAAAATCCCCATAAAATTGTAGTGAAAAAACCTCCAATAAATCCTTCCCAAGTTTTCTTAGGGGATAATAAACTTAATTGATGTTTACCAAACATTCTTCCCCATATATATGCACTTATATCATTTATTATTACCATACTTGCTGGAAGAATAAACCAAATCATTCCATTAAATATATTAGATATTATTAATCCTGATGAACAACCAAATAATAATAATATTATATGTACATATGCAAAATGACGAAATTGATATTTATAAAAATTTTTTTGTAATGATTGTAAAAAAAGGAAAAAACCTAAAATATATAACATGAAACATATAAAATTATGATATCTTAAAAAATAATGAATTATTTGATATGAATTTAAATATGATATTTTTGATTTAATTGCTCTTATATAAAAATAATAAACACCAGTTAAGAAAAAATACCATGAAATAAAAGAATAACCTTTAATTTCACTATTTCTTTCTTTATATTTTGATAAATTTATTAATTCTGAATTTATACATATTATTATGAAAAATACTAAAAAAGCACAATAAAAATGTCCCATTGATAAAATTAAGAAAAATAAAAATACCATTATAAAAGTCCATAATGATCTTATTTGTAAATCTCTCCATTTACTTGAACCTTTATTTTCTGGAGGAACAAAACTTTTTGCAAAAGCATTTTGAATTTTTTCAAATCCTTTTTTTTTCTTTTCTATTTTCTTATTTTCTTCTTTTGGTTCATTTTCATATTCTTTTTCCATTTAAAATATTATATAAATAATATTCTGATGTTTTAATAATTTTATAAAAAAAAAATGGAACAACAAAAGAAAAAATTAAGAGAAAAAATTATGGATGAACGTATTTTTGGTTCTATTGTTGATAAAGCTTTTTCAGATGCTGATCTTAATAAAAATGGATTTATTGATAAAAAAGAATTGGCTTTAGTTATTAATCAAGTTAGAGAAGGTATTGGTTTACCAAAAGCAAGTGAAAAAGAAATTCAAAATGAATTAAAAAGATTAGATTCTAATAAAGATGGAAAAATTTCAAAGGAAGAATTCAGAGTTTTGGTTTATGAAATTACTATGTTTTCTATTGATCAATTATAATAATTTACTTTAATTATTTTATTTTTAACAAATTTTAATTGGTATTATTATAAAATTATTAATAATTATAATTTATATGTCCATTCAAAAATTAAATACAAATTATGATGAAAATGACAATGATGAATTAGGGAAAATAAAATTTAATCAATATATAAATGAAAATATAATAAATAATTCAAACAGTGAAATGGAAATAAATAAAAGTGATTTAATAAAAGAAATAAAAGAAAACATAGAAAATGGTTTAAATTATATAGAACAAATAAATTATTATTTTGGAGATAGAGAAACTTTAAAAATATTTGAAATACAAAATCTTTTTAATCCACAAAGAAGTAATTATTATCATTATAATACAGAAGAAGGGAATACAAAAAATAAATTTTATTCTTCTAGTTTAGATTTTTTATCATCTGATCTTCCTAAAGATAAAAATAGAGAAAAAATATTAAAACCTACTTTCTCTCAAAAAAAAAATAAAATAAAAAAAAAAGATTTGAGTGAGGAATTAACAATAGAATTAGACAGATTAAATTTACCTAAAAGAAGTTCGATTATAAAACCAAAAAATAGTAAAATTAATTTTAAGAATCGAAGATATAAATATAATCAAAAAGAAAAGGAGAAAGATAAATTAAATAAAAAAAAAGAATATATTTTTAATATATTAAATGATATAACTTTTTCTCCTTTTATAAAAAAAAACAAACCAAAAAATTCAAAATTTTATAAATTAATAACACCAAAAAATAAAAAAATAAATTTAAATTTAAACAATGAGCAAGTATCATTAGGAATAGAAAATACAATGAAAAAAGATGAAAAAAAAAATGAAACAATCACAATTTTTACAAATGCAAATGTAAATCCAAATGAAGATTTTTTTTTTAAATTTTATCAAACTTTTTCAAATGAAAATAATTCAATGTTTAGATAATCAAATCTTGAAAGTAAGTAAAAGAGAAAAAATAATAATGGAAAGAAAAAATGAAAATGAAGTTTTAAAAGATTCATCAATTAATAATACTAAATCTAATTTATTAGATTCAATTGGTTTAATTCAAAAAAATATTATATCTTCAAAAAATATAAATAAAGAAAATTTAATTAAACCATATTTAAATAAGGAAAAAAATTCTGAAAATTATATAAAAACAAAAAATTTAAGTAAATTACATAATAGAATTAGTCGATTACAAAAAATACATAATAATTTAAATGAAAATAATACAATTGAAGATATTAATAATTATAAATAATAATAATATTAAAATATCTAAGAAAGATACAAAAAAAGGAAATTAATTTAAATATTAATTTTCAATAAAATAATATATTAAAATAATTAAATATAAAATAAAAAATATTTAATTTATTTTGATAAAAGTTTTAATTAAAACAATGGGAGATGAAGGAGAATTTTATTTTTCAGGAATGACAAATTGTAAATTTTGTGATTCTTTTTTAGTAGAATTCTTTCAATGTAAAAATTGTTATAATCAATTATGTGAAGAATGTATAAAAAAAAATAAAGGGAAAAATTGTCCAATATGTAAAATTTCTCATTTTGAGGTTGAAAAAAATGAAAAAATGAATCGTTTATTAGAGAATATTATTTTAATATGTAAAAATTGTAATGAAAAATTTAATACTAGTTTAGAATTAAGTAATCATATTTGTGTGAATAAAACTTTAAAATGCAAATATTGTGGTTTTAATACTAAAGATGAAAATGAATTTCTGGAACATATAAAAGATTATCATAAAAGCATATTATTTAAAACTATGGCTGAAGAATAAACAAAATATATATATTAAAATATATAAAATTATATTTTATAATTATATTAAAATAATTCAAAAAAAAATTAATTAATTTAAAACTATTTTTTTTAAATTAAAAAATAATATTATTTTTTCTAAAAAATGATATTACAATATTAAAAATAAATATATTAAAAGTTAAATAGTGAAATTTAAAATATTATTTTTTTTTAAAAAGCCCAACTGATTCAGGTAAATGATCCATATCTAATTTTTTAAAAATATTTTTTTCTCCACAAATTCCAATTTTCTTTTTATTTTTATCAATAGATTTACTTATTTGAGTATAAGCAGCAGTAGAAACATTATTTTTATTATCATTATTCCTATAATTTCTTTTTTGTGGAGTATACATTTTTTCAAATGAATTTTCTAAATCAACTTTATTATTTTTCTTTTTAGATTTTCCTTTTTTAATTTTAGGAAAATGATCAAGTCCTCTTCTTTTTTTATTATTATAAACATTTAAATTTTTATTTTGACATTCAATGCATTTACACTTTGAAGAACAATATTTTCCATTTTGAAAACAATCACAATAATTTTTTTTACAATTTGAATTTTTACAATGACAAGTCCAACTTCTTTTAACTGATTTTATTTTTTGAATTGCTTTTGGATTTTTACTTATAATTTCATTATATGTTGCTTTCCTTATTTCTTCATTTTCTATTGTATTTTTACAACATACACAAAAACAATTATTACATGTTCTTCCATTTGAAAAACATTCACAATATAATTTTAAACATTTAGAATTTTTACATTTACATTTTTCTTCTTTTTTTTTGCTTTGATCATTTAAAAACAATAATCCTTTATTTATTTTATTCACTTTTATTTTCTTATTATTATTAATATTATTATTATTATTATTAATATTATTATTAATATTATTTGATGGAAGTAATGTTGATGATGAAGAAAAAATTTCATATAAATTACTATTTATTGTATTTAAAATAAAATGATGAGTGTTTTTAAATAATTTATTATTCAAATATTTTTTATTTAATTGTAATTCTTCTTCTGATATTTCTTCAAATATTATTTGATCATAGTCTTTTTCTTCTTCTTCACTTTCTTCTTCTTCTAAAGATATATTATTTTTATTATTATCTTCCATTTTCTTTTCATTCATATCTGTAAATTTTAAAGTTAAATTAGTAGAAGATAATAAAGGAAATTTATCTTTTGAAAAAGAACTAAAAATAATTAAAAAAATTTCTAATTAAAAAAAACTTACATTTTTTCATTTATATTAGAATTGATGATTTTATTATTATTTGGAGTAGGATAAAGAACACAAGGTTTAAAAGAAGAAAGTGGAAATTCATTCATTAAATTTTTAGAAACTAAATTCACAAATCTCATATCTGAAATTTTACTATTTGTTCCTGAAAAAAAAGGAGAAAAAGCTCTTGAATTACTAATTAAATTAGGAGTATCACCATTATTTTGTTGATTAATTATATTTGAAAAATCCATTTTATTTCCTGGAGTTATTTGATTAATAAATGGAGAAGGAATTATTTGAAATTTTCCTTCACTTTTTATTTGTGGTGTTTCTAATAGATTATAGTCTTTTATTGGAGAAAACATATTTTCTAATTGATTCATGTTACTATTTGATTGAATATTTATTTGATTTTCCATTTTTTCCTTTTGATTTAACGTTTAATATTATTTAAATATATTTTTATTTAAATATGCTTTATAAGATTTTAGATAAATATTCTAAATTGAAAAATAATCATGAAATTAAACAAAATGAACAAAATAGAATTATTGAAGAGTATGATAAAGAAATAATTGAAAATTTTTTAAATTTATATGATAAAGATGTTAAAAAGATTCATGCAAATGAAGAAAAAATTGAAAAGAATTTACAATCTTTATATAATGAATCAATAGAAATAGAAAAAACATGTAAAGAAGCTTTTACAATGTATGATGAATTATTAGAATTTTTTAAAGAAACAGGAGATTTATTTAATTGGTGTAATATAATAGAAAAAGAAATGGATGTAATAAAAAAACAAGTTTTAGATAGAAATAAAAAAAATGAAAATGAAAAAAAAGAAGAAAACAATTAAAATTATAGATTAATATATTAAATCTTTTATTTTAATAATATTATTTATACTTAAAATTGAAAAAATAGAATTTTTAATATCACAAAGAATCAATTTAAATAAAATAATTATTAAATATCTTCTTCAGAAATTTTATCCTGAATATCTTCATCAGGTTTAATAGTTAAATTAAACATATCTTGTTGAGCATAATTTAACATTGATTCTTTAAATTGTTCAAAAGTAATTTCTTCATTTCCAGTTCTTTGAACTTCATTCATTAATTCTTCAATAACTTTATCATCATCATTTTTTTTAATACCTAACACTTCTTTAATTTCATTTAAACTGATTGAACCGTTTTTATCTAAATCAAACATATCAAAAGCAGTTTTTAAATTTACATCAGTAAATAAATTTTCTTTTGAAATTGTTGCTCTTATAAATTCTTCATATTCAATATATCCATTATTATCAAAATCCATTGATTGAATAATTCTTTCAAGTTGATGTTTCTTTATTTTTATTCCTGCTGTTTTATAAGCACTCATTAATTCTTCTTTTGATAATTTACCATCTAAATTTTTATCAATTTTGTAAAATATTTTCTTTAATTTTTCTAATTGACTTTTTTCTGCATAATTATGAGATAAAAATGCTAAAACAACTTGATAAAATTTTGAATGTTTTGAAAAATATTTTAATGATGATAAAACTTCTTTTAAATCTATTTTTTCTTGATAAATATTATTAAGATCAATATTAGAAAAAAATTCATGATTTAAAGCTTCTTCAGCAGAAATTCTTTTATTTTTATCATATATTAAACATTTTTTAATTAAATCTTTTGCTTCTGAAGAAATTTGATCAAAAATAGGAAAATTAAATTCAACTTTTTGACTTAATATTTTTTCAACAACATCATTTTCTGTTTTTCCAAAATAAGGAAATTTTCCACTTAATAATAAATAAAATATTATTCCACAAGACCAAATATCACATTTTTCATTATAATTATTTAATAATACTTCTGGTGAACAATATACTAAAGTTCCTATTGTATCTTCAAAATTCTTTTTATATGTTGTAAACATTTTTGAACAACCAAAATCAATTAATTTTAACTCATAATTTTTAATTTCTACTTTTTGCATACCTATATTTTCTGTTCTTTTATTTAATATAAAATCTTTTTTCTTTATTAATTTTAAATCTGTTTTCGTATGTTTAATATTTTCTTCTTCTTCTTCTATTGTTAATAAACTATTTATATTTGTATTTTTTTTATCTCTATTATTTAATATTAAATCTATTTCTTTAGAATCATCTCTAATTACAGAAGCAAATGATTTTTTTCTTTCATGTTTTTGATTTAATTTTTCGTCTTCTAAAATTGAATCAACCATAATATTTTCTAATTTTAAATCTCCATGAATAACCTTTTTAGAATGTAAATATCTAACTGCATTAAAAATTTGAAACATTAATAATTTAGCAACATTTTCAGAAAAAAATTTAATTTTATGTAATTTTTCATTTAAATCACCTTCACTGCAAAATTCATTAACTAAATAATAATTATTATCATCAACATAAAATTCAAACATTTTAATAATATGAGGATGATCAAGAGATTTTAAAATATTAATTTCTTGAATAATTTCATCTTTAGTGAATCCAGGTCTTAAATTATTTTTAGGAATAACTTTTATAGATCTAATATTTCCAGTAATTTTATGAACAACTTTAAAAACATGTCCAAAAGAACCATGTCCTAAAGCTTTAATAACAGTATAATTAATATTTGGATCTCCAACTTGTTTTCTTATAATATTTACTGTTCCTATTGGAAGATTTGATAATGATTTTAAAGGCTTTACTTTTCTTGATGGAACAAAATTTATTTCATTTGATGGTAAACTCTTCTGTCGCATTGAATTATTTATTATTATTCGAGAATATTCAGAATCTAATGTTGTAAAGGGATTCTGAGAATTAAATCCTGAATTTTGCTGTTCTTTTTCTATTAAGTCATTAGAATCTATACAACAAAATTTATCTAATCCTAATCCCATGGGTTTTTTTTATTGGAAATAATTTTTTATTTAATTTTTATTGAATTATCATAATTTTTTATTTTTTATATTAATTATTTTTGTTTTTAAAAAAAAAACTAATTTTATTATTATTTTTTAAATTAACTATTAATTTGACTGAATGGTACTTTCTCTTCTGTTTATTTCAATTTTTTCTAAAAATGGAAATTTTCGAAATTGTAATCCACATTTAGTATTATATAATAAATATTCTTTAAAATCTCCATCAATAAAAACATAAGGAGATAAATTAGAAACTTTTTCAATATTTTCATTTTTTTCTCTAGAATAAAAATATTCAATTTGGTCTTTTAATATTATATCTTCAGAATCATTTATATTTAAATTATCAATAATATCTATATCTTCATCATAAATTTTATTTCCATTAATAGTATAAGATTTAAAATTTTTTTTTTCTTTAGAATAAATTAAAAATGAAGGTAAAGGAAAAGAAGATAAAATAACAATATCAACCAAAAATTCATGAGGAAAAATATGAATAGAATTAATTAGAGTAAAATTAGTGATTGTATAAATATTAATAAATCCATCACATGAGCAATCAATAAATAATTGTAAATTACTATTTGAATTAATATAATTTATTCTTTTTGTATGATAACAAATAATTGTTTTAAAATTAAATATATTATCTAATTCATTTTTCATATCAATTTCATATATTATAATATTTCCTAATTCTGTTCCTAAAAAGGCTAAATTTTCTATTTCATCAATTTCAATACATGTTACTGAACTATTATCTTTATAATTTAAATCAGGATTTGATTTTTTAATTTCTATTATCTCTGTTTTTGAATTGTTTAAATTTATAAATAAATATACTTCACTATAAAATCCTCCTACAATTAAATTTTCGAATTTTTCTCCAAAATTATATGCTACATAATTTTTAAAAGGTAAACATTTAATTTTTTCCATCAATTCTATTTTATCTTCTTTAGGAACAATTTTATTTAAAAAATTTTTATTTTCACTATAAATCATTCCTTTTTTAACATAACTAGGAAAAGAAATAGTAAAATTATTTTTATTTTTATTAAAATAAATCTTTTTTTTAGATTCACTTTTTTTTTCATCCACTTTTTCATGAAAAACTTGAGTAGCACAAATACCATAATCAGATAATTTCATATTTAATTTTCTTTCATTCCCTTTTAATTCTTTAGAAAGAAGTACTCCATCATAAGTATAAGCCATATATATATTACCAATTTTTTGTGCTTTTTCGCCTCTTTGTTTTTCTCCAAAAATCATATCAATCCATTTATTTAAATAAATAAATTTTTCTTCTAAAATTTCTCTATAAAGTGAAGTAAATATAAAAGGATTATTTTGACTCCAATAAGGTAATAAAACATCAGGAACTTCAACTAGATGGTTTTTTCTTTCATCTTCATTTAATATATTCCTTAAATTTAATATAGTGAAAACAGTACTATTAATAATATTATAAGAATTTTGTAAATAACCAAAATAGAAATTATTAATATTAATAAACATTTCAGGAAAATAAAAAAATTGAGGAATAGTTTCTCTAACATCACTTTTTTCAGAAGAAACACTAATAAAGCATCTTTCAATATTAATAAATAATCTATCAGGAGCATCAAATCCATCACCTTGAATTTCAATAGCACCAAAAGAATAAGGAAATATTCTTAATAAATAATGACATATGTATGCAGGATTTGAATAATGACTTCCAAAATAATAAGGAATGTCATTTAATGGAATTAATTTATTTGAATATAATTTTTCTATTTCAATATTATATAATGGAATTTTTAGATTTGAATTTGGTTCTGTGTTTTCATTTTTTTGTATAATATTAATAGCATATTTATTATTTAAATCATCAATTGAAGATTTAAAATTTATAATATATTGTTCTCTTCTTCTTTTGGCTTTTTCATTTGAAAATAACATTCCAAGTGGCATACTTAAATCACGTAAAATATGTGGATTTGATTTATTTTGTTCTAAATATTTGATATAATCCATATTTAATTCATTATTCTTTTCTATTGATAAATCTTCTATTATCCATGGAAATGTTGGATATTGATATATGTCTCTATATGATCTATTACCAAATAAATTTACCCACATTAAAAATTCAAAATTTGATATTTCTCTTTCATTCCATAATTTTATTATTTCTGATGGATTTTTTGGTATTTTCTTCAAATCTTTATTATAAAATATTAAAGGTATGTGTTTTTGATAAATTAAATTTTTTTTTTTTAAACTAATTATCTTTTCATAAAAATCTTTTTTTTTTTTTAAATCTTGAAATACTATATAATAACTTTTATTATTTTTATAAAAAATTTCTAAGGCATTATCCTCGAAAATATATTTCCTATTAAAAATAAATTTAATATCATTAAAAAATATTTTTAGATAATATAAAGAATCTTTATGTGTTTTAAACATTGCTCCAATACATCTTTCTTTCTCATTATCAAAATTTTCTAAATTTTTAGTTTGTTCTTCATTTAAAGATACAGAATAAAATTCAATATATTCATTTTCAATTATTAATTTTCCTCTTATATGATATAATAATTTAACAATACAACAATCAAATCCATCTTTATAATAAATAGGACAATAAAATGGATCTAAATCTAAATAATTGTTTATTGGGATATCATAATATTCTTCTTCCTTAAAAATTTTTTTTTCCTTTTTTAATTTTGAAAATTTTGGAGTATAATATTTATATCCTATTATTGGAGAAAGTAAAGGAAGAGTTAAATTATTTGTTAAATAATATTTATTTTGAAATTTTATTTTCTTATCTCTTTGTTTATAAAAATAATCAAAGTTACTATAAAAATTATTAAATGAAAATAATTCTTTCTTTAATTTTCTATAATCTTTATTATTTTGAAAAAGATTTAAATAATAATCTTGTTCTATTCTTGAATAATCTAATATTATTTTTTCACTGAAACCTTCATCAAATAATTTTGAATATTTTTTTTCAATATTTTTTTTATATATTAAAAAAGATTCTTTTGGAGGTTCTATTAAAAGTAAAAAATCATCATATAATTGTTTAATATTATTATCTAAAGTTTTTTCATTATCATAATTTTTAAATCTATCTTCACTCATAAATATATCATTTATTTCTCCTTTGACAAATTGAATTTCAAAATCAAAAGCATTATCTTTTAATCCATAAAAATCTTTATAGAAAGTTTTTTGATTTTGATACGAAAAAGATATTTCAGATATTCGGCCTTTATCTTTTTTCTGATTTTCAAACAATTTTTTAAAACAAATAAATTTATTTGTTTTTACATTTTCAAAATTTTTTTTTAAAAGTGGTAATAAAACATTTATTATATTTCCATAAAATAATTTATAAGTTTCTATTATTTCATGATCCTCTTCTTCTTCTAAATTTTTATTTAAAGAATGAAAATTAAAAATAAGTGTTTCTTCAAGTAATAGATTGTTATTTTTATCATCATTTTTATTTATAAGGAACAATAATAATATGATTAAATTTTCATAATTTTTTAATAAATTATGATAAAAGTCTTTAATTTCATTTGAATAATTTTTTATTTTTTGAATTAATCTAATTAATTTCTGAATAGTAATAGAAATTATTTTAATAAAATCAATACCTTCTTTTTCCCCACTATAAAATAAAAGATTACAACAATTTGAAATATTTCTTTTTGCTTTTTCTTCTTTTTTAATCATTAATTTTAATGAATCTGATTCATAAAAAGTTATTTTATTATTTTGTAAATGATTCTGATTTTCAAATTTTTTCTTATCTATGAGTTTTGACATGAAACTATTCAATATATAAACAAATAATTTTGACAAATAGTTTTTTTCTAATAACGTATAATTATTTATTATATTTGAATTTATAAATAATAAAGAATAATAAGATATTATATAATAAAAAAATATTTGCTCTTTCATTTTTTTTTTTTCGAAATAAACATTTGTAACTTTAATTAATGCAATAAAAAAATCTAAAATTTCATTTATTTTTTCTTGTAAATTATCTAAATCTTTAATTATATATATTATTAAATATAAAAATAATCCTTTTATATTATCATCATAATTTTTTTTAGTTAATATTTTGTCCAAAATGTTTGTAAGTAAATTATCCATAGTATCTAATTCTTTTTTTGTAAATGATTTAATTATAGATTCAATATTACTATGAATTTTAAAATTTTCAAAATAAATTTTACTATAAAACAAAAGAAATTTCTGTTTATCAATAATTTTTATAAAAGAATTATTATTTAGATTAATAATAGTTTCTAAAATTTGAATAATTGATTTCATTTCAACAACTGAATTACAATAATCAAAATATAAATCTTCAATAAAAGAAGGAGTAATAATAATTCCAGATTTTTCCCATTTATTAAACTTTCCAACACAATAAAACCAATCAGATAAAATTTGAAAAGAATTATATTCATTAACTTCAATATCAGGCATAACTGAAAAATTTCTAATTATATTATCTTTAACGTTATTATTTAAATTATTATATATTTCATTAATATAATAATCAGTTTGATTAAAAGGATCATCATCATCAAATTCATAAATTTCATATTCATTACTAAAATCATTACTATTATGTTTTTTATCTGTATTTATTTCATCATCATTTTCACTTAAATTTAGTTCTTTTCTTTTTATCATTTTATATATATCTACTCTTGGAATTCTAAATGAATGTCTGAATTCTTTTAAATATGTTTGATCATTATCATTACTTTCAATACTTGATGTTCTTTGAGCAAAAAATTCTAGTTTTGATGAATTTTGGGAAAATGTTTTATAATCTTTTATTGTTAACTTCTTTGTTTGAATATATTTTATTTCTAAAAGTGAACTATATGAAAAATACATTATATATATTAATCGAATAATTTTTGATTTTATTCCTAAATCTTTTTTTCGAAATAACATTCTTAAGTCTTTTAAAAAATCAACATTTATTAATATTTTCAATAAATCTAATCTTACCAAAATTGATTTTACAATATCTTCATTCCGTTCCTTTTTTTTCTCATTTTTATTATCATTTTTTTTATTATTTTTTATTTCACTATTTATATCATAATTAAAATGATTAATAAAAGCTTCTAATATATTTTTTATTATATTATCTGGAGTATTTTTTTCTTTTATCAGATGCATAATATAAATTTTTGTTTTATTATCAGTATGTTTTCCATCAATAATATAAAATAAAACATCTCTAAAATCGAATTTTTTATTTGATTTTGAGTCTTTAGATAATTCATGAAAAAAAGAATAAATAACATGTTTATTTAATAAGAAATTAAAATCTTTAGAAAATAATTGTTTCATATAATCATTTATAGTTTTTTGGGTTTCAAGATCAAAATGTTTTGTAATTTTATAATTAAAAGTTAACCATTCAATGAAAGATTCAAAACTAAATGAATTTTTTTTATCTCTATAAGATGTAAGTAAAGGATTTAAAACTAAGAAAAAATTAATATATACACTTTCAGACATAAGATTATTATTTTTAAATTGTTCTAATAATAAGCTAAACATAGGAAAGAACTTTTCATTATAATATTGAAAATAATCATCTATATTATCTTCTCTATTAATTTTATTTTCAATTAAATTAGAAATAAAATCCATAAAATTTTTAAAAATTTGAGTATTATCATTAATATTTATTATCATTTCTAATAATGGTAAAAAAATACATAATCCTCCTAATTGAAATAAATTATAATCTTTTTTTAATCTTACATTATTATAATTAAATTGTGTAAATGAATATTTCATTGATAATTTTATTCTATTAAAAGGATCTATGATATTTCCACTAATTTCATCAAAAAAATTAGGTAAGAAATATGAAGAGATTAAATTCTTATTAATGAATTTTTCATTTGATAGTTTATTTAATATTTCTTTATCCGGAAAATTTTGAATTGGAAATATTTTTTCTTCATTTGAAAATATAAGAGAATATAATCTTCCTTCAAAAGATTCTAAAATATTAATTGTATTAATTTCTTTTTCATTTATCTTGTCATTAATTTCAAATGCATAATTATAATTATCTGAATCAAGATCTAATTCTTCATCATACTTAAAAGTAATTTCAAAAGTAAATTTATTGTTTTCATTTATTGTATTATTAATAGAAATTTTAATAATAATTACTTTATTTTTTTCAAGTTTTAAATTAATATATTGTTTTGTATCAATATCATCTTGTTTTTCATTCATATTTTGAGATTCATTCTCAATTTCTGAATTTTCTAATTCAGCTTTATTAAGTATTGAAGATGAATCAAATCTATCTATTTTCTTTATAATTTTTTCATAAAATAAATTACCTTCTTTATCAAAATTGATTGAAAGTATATTTCCTTCATGTTTAAAAAGGAAATTTAAAATTGTTCCACCTTGATTAAAATCAATAAATTCACATAACAATTCAATTGAAATTTTACCATTCTTCTTAAAAGAAATAATATCATTATTACCTGATAATATTAATCCATTCATATTTGCATTTGAATTATGAAATATAAAATAATCTCTTTTTTTAACTTTATTCTCAATATTATCATAAAAAAAAAAATTTATTAAATCAATATATTTTTGAAATTGTTTTGAATCACATGAATTATTTAAACTTTGATAATTTTTTGATATACATTGAAAAAGTGATTTTATAATTTCTTTTGATATATTAATATTGTTTTTTATATTTTTAAAAATATCTGAAATTAGTAATTGATAATTATCATCAAGATATAATTCAATTAAAATATCAAATAAATTTTGATTTTCTGAATTTACACAACAGTTAGAAATTAATATTAAAAAAATATCAAAATTTTTTGAAAGCAATTCATTCAATTTTTTTAAATTTACTATATTATTTTCTACTTTTTTACCTTTTTTCAAAGAATTTAGAAAAGAAATAATATAAATATTAATTTCTTTTGGATTATCTTTATAAAATTTAATTTTAGGAATTAAGTTATTATTGGTATCTTCTTCAAAAATTATATTTAAATTAAAATCTAAATCCTCCATAGCTCAAAAAAAGAAATTACAATTAATATAATAAATTTTATCCAAAAATAAATATAAAATAAAATAAATATATTAAATAAGTTAGGAATTTAGATTATTTTAAACCATAATATTTGTTTCTTTAAAACTATTTTATTTTAAAAATAAATAAATATGTTTATATATAAAAAAAATGTGCTCAAATTACCATTATTAAATAATATTTAAAAGGTTAATTTTTTTTCTCTTGAAAATAAGATTTTTAAATAATAATTAATTAAAAGAAAAAAAAATTCTTAAAAAATCAAAAATTTTATTATTAATTTATTTATAATTAATAAACTCAAAATAAATA
>JAEEGL015651434.1_pt1 | contig 24816 bp, 22 predicted proteins | sample 9134231 | NCBI WGS metagenome assembly JAEEGL01 (sample SAMN16246548, study PRJNA631951) | gut metagenome | biome: gut microbiome; feature: rumen; material: fiber-attached | host: Bos | place: Iran: Karaj | collected 2018-10
ACTACAATAACATCAAATGCTAATTCTTTTCCGGATTCAACATCAAGCTTCTTAACTTTGATCTGATTTCCCTCGTAAACCTTGTACTGCTTACCACCAGTTACAATAATTGCGTACATAAGTTACCTCCTTCTTCAAAAAACTCGCTAACTTTGGCGGAATCAAAAGATTCACTTAAGCCTAGTTAAGCGGCATACCATAGTAATATAACACTGTATTTATCTATTGTCAACAGCATTTTCAACTTCTTGCAAAATTTCTTTTAATGATTTATCGTTTTTATTTCTTGTAAGTTCCATAATGCCAAGTCCCGTCACATCTACAAAGTTAGTGTGTATGGGATCATTTCTGCATAGTTCAGTCATATGCTCTATTAAGATTTCATAATTTTTTTCATCTTTCATGTTTATGAAATCTATAAGAATCATACCTGTGAGATTACGTAGTCTTACCTGTCGCATGATCTCATCTGCAGCCTCAAGATTTACAGCCATAGATATGTCTTTTTTGCCCTTTATGGCCTTTCCGGTGTTTACATCTATTGCATTAAAGCTCTCAAGCTGCTCAATTATTAGAAATGCTCCGCTTTTAAGCCAGATCTTATTTTGGCGAAGGCTGTCTATCTTAGAATTGATACCATGTATACCAGTATCTTCTATGACTTCAAAGTCAGTTATACCTCTGTTTCTAAGAAATGCCCTGGCTTTATCGAGACTTGAATTTTCAGGAGAATAAAGAAGGCTGTAGATAGTTCTTTTTCTTCCCTCTGTAAGTATTAAGCTAATGCGCTTGAGACATTCTGCAATATCTTCTGTTATGGCGGATATGTAGCTTTCCTCCGGAATATCTACAGCATTTGTTCGTATAATAAGTCCTGCGCTAAAAGATAAATTATTTTCCTTTTGGAAACTTTTAAGCGTAGATTCAAAAACAGGCTTGGTTATATCTATGAGGGCCTTTCTCTTAGCATCATTTAGCTTTAAAGAAGCACCTACACCGCTTCTTCCGAGGGTTATAACAGAGTATTTGCCAGATATAGACATTGAGGTTGTGAGCTTGGACTTTTTGCTCTTAATGGCCTCAGATTCAATTTGGACTATAACTTCGTCTCCGCTTTTTAAGGTGGCTTTCTCTTCAACATTTCTGTTAGTTACACAAACATTTGATATATTCTGAAGGGACAAATAGCCGATACTATCCTGACCATATCTTATAAAAGCAGCATTCAGGTTTTTGACTATATGATCGACCTTGCCAAGATATACTTCGTGTACCTGGCTTTTTCTGTCAAAAGAAAGAAATTCCATTTTCCCATCAATAAAACCTGTTATAACAGGTGCATTATGATATTTTGATAGAATTATCTGTCCGTCAGACATTTAAATAAAACCTCTTACTAGTATCGTCAGTTATAAATGGTTCGATATAACTCTTTTCTCCATCTTCGCATAACTTGTAGATATCAACTCTGTGAAGATCAAGAGCACTATTGTCAAGTTCAAGCCCCTTTGATTTCATAAAACCGCCAAATAATAGTGCGGGCTTTAAAGTGGCAAGGCTGCTCATACTTAGGAGCATTGTTACAGACTCATGCTCTTCATCAAAGGAATAATCAAAGATCATGGGCTTCATATCTATTTCTTTTTCACCACTTTTAGTTTTCTTAATGGCTGGGAGCTTATCTTGTGACAAATAAGCTTTAAAGTCAGCAATCCAGTCAAAATCAGGCTTTAGACTTTCTCTGAACTTAATTATATATTTGGCTGCATATGCTGCGGTCATGGCTTTTTCAGAGGAATCTGAAAGCTCCTCTACAGCAAGTATGGATATACCCTCATTCATGACAGCATTTAATCTGTTCATAATATCTTCGCAACTAGCCATGGTATTTACGGTCATATCCATATATTCGCCATCACTTGTAGCGCCAACACTAAGAGGCTGGGCAAAAGAGATAACCTGGTGAGGGCTAAAACCTTCTGAATATTTAATATCAATTTCAGCCCTTCTTATGGCCTTTTGGAAATAACGCATAACATCCAGATGGCCTATGAACTTGATCGGACCGTTTTTAGAAAATTTAAGTCTAAGTTTATGCATTATTTCTATCCTCCATACATACTCCAACCTTATAGGAGGTAGCTCCACATCCAAGGCAGCTTTGTCTACAGTTGGTAGATGGCTTGCCTTCAAGGGCGTTTTTCCACTCTCTTAAAAGAAATGCCTTCGTAACTCCGCAGTTTAAGATATCCCAAGGGAATATCTCATCCTCTGCACGCTCTCTTGTTGTATAAAAGAAAGGATCAATTCCGCATTCTTTAAAGATATCCATCCAGACATCAAACTTGAAATACTCTCCCCAGGCATCGTAAATACAGCCTCTCTGATAGGCTTTAAAAATTACCTCGTTAAGCTTTCTGTCGCCTCTGGCAAGGATACCCTCCATCATACTTGCATCTGCCTCATGCCAGTTGTACTTGATATGCTTCTGATTAAGCTGAGACATAATGCCTTTTCTTGTCTTATTTGCTTTTTCAAGGAACTCTTCCTTGGTGTTCATTGGAGCCCACTGGAAAGGAGTAAAGGGCTTTGGAACAAAGAAAGAGGTGGAGGCAACGATGTCTATAGTTCTGCCGTTTCTCTTTTCCTTGGGAACAGTCTCAAAATATTCAACAGCAACTTTATTGGCAATATCGCCAATTCCTAGAATATCCTCGTCAGTCTCTGTAGGAAGTCCTAGCATGAAATAAAGCTTAACCTTATTCCAACCGCCAAGAAATGCCTCGTGGGAGCCTCTAAGAATATCTTCCTCAGTAAGGCCCTTATTTATAACGTTACGCATTCGCTGAGTTCCTGCTTCTGGAGCAAAGGTAAGGGAACTCTTTTTGACATCCTGAACTTTGCTCATTACATCAAGCGAAAATGCATCAATTCTAAGAGAAGGCAAAGAAATATTGACCTTCTTGTCATTACATTCATCAATAAGGAAATCCAAAAGCTCAGGAAGCTTGCTGTAGTCAGAGGAACTTAAGGAGCTTAAAGATATTTCTTCATAGCCTGTGTTTTTCAGGGATTCAATTGCAAGCTTTTTGAGGTGTTCAACATCTTTTTCTCTAAGAGGCTTATAAAGCTGGCCAGCCTGGCAGAATCTGCAGCCTCTGATACATCCTCTCATAACTTCCAGCACAACTCTGTCCTGTGTGATCTTGATATAAGGCACAACAGGCTTGGTTGGATAGAACTCGTTTGAGAGATCTCTGCACATTTCTTTATAAACTGTTTTAGGAACATCTTCGTAGATTGGATCCATAGAAAGAATTGTTCCATCTTCCTTGTATTTGACATCATAAAGAGAAGGCACATACATTCCAGGAACATGAGAGACCTCTCTTAGGAATTCTTGTCTGGAATAGCCTTCTTTTTTGGCTTTTTTATAAAGCTCGAAAATCTCTCTATATCTGGTCTCGCCCTCTCCGATATAGAAAAAGTCAAAGAAGTCAGTTATAGGCTCAGGGTTGTAAGTGCATGGACCACCGCCCACAACGATTGGATCATCCCAGGTTCTGTCCTTGGAAAGAAGCGGAATCTTAGACAGATCAAGCACCTGTAAAATATTGGTGTAACACATCTCATACTGAATTGTGAAGCCCAGGAAATCAAAGTCTCTTACAGGGTCCTGTGATTCAAGCGCAAAAAGAGGAATGTCTTTTTCTCTGAGAAGTTTGTCCATATCGGTCCAAGGGGAATAAACCCTCTCGCACCAGACATCATCAAAAGAATTAAACATTCCATAAAGAATCTGGATTCCAAGATGAGACATTCCAATCTCATAAACATCAGGAAAACACATGGCAAATCGGATATCAACCTTGGATTTATCCTTTACTACACTGTTGACCTCATTGCCAATGTATCTTTCTGGCTTCTCGATGCTAAGAAGTATCTCATCTGAAAGTGCTAAATTATAATTCATATTTTTCCCTTATCGTCTAGATAGTTCATCTGTTACATCCTCCCAGCTGACATTTTTCTCAGCCATGAGGACCATCATATGATACAGGAAATCAGACATTTCGTAAACTATTTCGTTTGAACCCTCATTTTTAGCGGCAATGACCATCTCTGTGGCCTCTTCACCAACCTTTTTAAGAATCTTATCAAGCCCTTTATCAAAAAGATAATTGGTATAGGAGCCTTCTCTTGGATTTGCCTTTCTGTCTTTTATAACTTCAAATACACTATCAAGGACTTTCTGAGGGTTCTTTTCGCTATAATCCTTTTTAGCGATTTCGTTAAAGAAACATGAGTAGCTGCCGGTGTGGCAGGCTGCTCCAACCTGTTTTACCTTGGCAAGGATTGTATCAAGATCGCAATCAGCTGTAAGCGACATAACAAACTGATAGTGGCCACTTGTCTCACCCTTTATCCAAAGCTCATTTCTGCTGCGGCTAAAATATGTCATTTTTCCTGTACTTAGAGTTTTATTATAAGCCTCTTTGTCCATATATGCCAACATAAGGACCTGATCTGTGCGGTAGTCCTGAACAATTACAGGTACCATCCCATCAGAATTTTTCTTAAGATTTTCCCAGGTGAATTTTGGAATAAATCTGAACATATTAAGGCCTTCTTTAAGACAGGCAGCTTTTATTCTTGAAACGTCTTTAGAATTGTCGTTTATTATATTTCCTGAAATTCCAAAGATTATATTATTTTCCTTAAAAATATCCAGAGGAGAAACTTCATGGTTATCTTTCAAAACAATTACAGGTAGATCAATCTCATCACTGATAGTTGTATCTGCCTTTCCAGGTGATATATATATAAGCTCGTTAGAGAACTCTTTTACTGCTATTTTGTTATCTATGATCTGAGCTTCATCCTTATAGCAGATAACTATTTTATCCTTGCCAAATTTTTCAGATACTTCCTTGAGAATATCTATATTTCCAGCTTTGGAAAAATTAAGACAAGCCTTTTTACATCCTGCGTAGAGGAGCTTTTTTATGTCCTCCATACGTTTTACATTTCCAGCGCCAATCACTGGAACATCACTTTTTTTGCAGATATCTTTTATGATATCAAGAGCTTTTTCGTGGGCTTTGTCATCACCTGAAGGAGACTTGTCAAAAACAATTATCCCATCTACGTTGTCATTGGAATATCTCATAGCAAGTTCAACAGGAGACTCGGCAAGATATTCCGAACTTATGAGGGATTTTGCGGCCTTTTCATTTTCCAGATAAATTGATGCATATATTTTCTTAAACTCTGACATTAAAGTGCTCCTTTTGTACTGAGTACATTTTCTATTCTGGGGTCTATTGTAGTTGCTTCATCCAGGGCTTTGGCAAAGGCTTTAAATAAAGCTTCAATTTTGTGATGATCATTTTGTCCTGTTATGATGCGCAGATGGAGATTCATGCCAGCGCTATAGGATATGGCGTAAAAGAATTCCCTAACCATCTGAGTATCAAAATCTCCCACCATAGGCGCTGTAAATTCGCCATCCATCACAAAATAAGGTCTTCCGGAAAGGTCTATAGCGCACATTACAAGAGTTTCATCCATTGGAAGGATCATACTTCCATATCTTTTGATGCCCTTTTTATCACCAATAGCCTTTGCAATTGCCTGACCAAGAACTATTCCTGTATCTTCTACTGTGTGATGGCAGTCCACATTTAAATCACCATGGGCCTTTACTGTAAGATCAAAAAAACCATGTCTTGCAAATCCATCCAGCATATGATCAAAGAAACCATTGCCAGTTTCAATATTGCTGTTGCCTTTTCCATCAATATTGAGAGAAATGGAAATATCAGTCTCTTTAGTCTTTCTTGCAATTGTCGCTTCGCGGTTTTCCATAGATTGTGTCTCCTTAAATTAACTTCACAAAATATTGTTAAATTAATTTATTAAAATTAAATAACTTGCAGTTTATGCTCTCTTTAGAAAGTTAACTTGCAATATTCGGGGCTTTTTTACAGTTTATCATTTAACTAAATTCGTATTAACCAACTCAGTCAATAAAAAATTCATTGACTTGTTTGGTTAATAGTTTTTAAATCATTCAAATCTTACAGCTATAGAATTGGCGTGAGCTGTAAGCCCTTCTTCCTTGGCAAAAAGCTCAATATCCTGATGAACCTTTGAAAGAGCCTGCCTTGAATAGGAAATAATGCTGCTCTTTTTGAGGAAATCATCTACGTTAAGTGGTGAAAAGAATCTGGAGGTTCTATTTGTTGGAAGGATGTGATTTGGGCCTGCATAATAGTCTCCAAGCGGCTCTGATGAATATTCTCCAAGGAAAATAGCTCCTGCATTCTTAATCTTGGTCATATCTTCATAAGGATTTCTGGTAATAATTTCAAGGTGTTCAGAAGCTACTGCATTAGCAGCGTCAATTGCATCGTCCATATTATCAGCCACAAATATATATCCATAGTTTTCAAGAGATTTTTTGATGATATCTGCTCTTGATAAAGTCTTTAAAAACTCATCTATTTCTTTTGAAACATCTTCTGCAAGCTTTTCTGAAGTTGTAACAAGAATTGCACTTGCAAGTTCATCATGTTCAGCCTGTGATAAAAGATCTGCTGCTACATATCTAGCATTTGCTGTTTCATCAGCAAGTACAAGGATTTCACTTGGGCCAGCAATTGAATCAATAGAAACATGTCCAAAGCAGGCTTTCTTGGCCAGGGCAACAAAGATATTACCAGGACCTGTTATCTTATCAACCTTAGGAATACTCTCTGTTCCAAAGGCCATAGCTGCTATTGCCTGCGCTCCGCCAACTTTATAAACTTCTGTTACCCCAGCTATATCAGCAGCAACAAGGGTTCCTGGATTAACAAGTCCATCAGGCCCGGGAGGTGTACACATTACAATTCTTTCAACTCCTGCAACCTTGGCTGGGACTACATTCATTAGAACGCTTGATGGATATGCTGCTTTTCCACCTGGTACGTATACGCCGGAAATCTCGATTGGAATAATTCTCATTCCAAGAATGCTTCCATCTTCTCTAGTTTCAATCCAGGAATTTCTCTTTTGCTTTTCGTGAAAAATTCTGATATTCTCAGCGCTTTTTTTCATTACTTCTATAAGATCTGGATTTAGCTTTTTGTATGCGTCCTTGATTTCCTGTGCTGTTACTTTAACAGAATCATTATCAAGCTGGCATTTATCAAATTTGGAAGTATACTCGAAAAGAGCTTTGTCACCGTTATTTCTGACATTTTCTATTATATCATTAACAATGTTCTCATATTCCGAAAAACTTCCTGGATTTCTATTTAAAAGATTTCCGAGAAGTTCTTTTTTTGTCTCCTCTGTAAGTTTTAAAGTTCTCATGTATCTAACTTCTCCTTCATATCATTTATTAGTTTTCTGATTCTTTCTGTTTCCATCTGCATACTGACCTGATTAACAATCATTCGTGCAGATAATGGACAGATTTCCTCAAGAACTTCCAGACCATTTTCACGTAGTGTAGAGCCTGTCTCAACAATATCTACGATAACATCTGAAAGATTAACTATTGGTCCAAGTTCAACTGATCCGTTTAACTTGATGATGTCTACTGTCTGATGCTTTTTATTAAAGAAATAGTCCTTGGCAATATTAGGATATTTGCTGGCAACTCTGATCATCTCTCTATGGGCTAAAAGCTCTTTTGCTTCATGAGGACCACAGACACACATTCTGCATTTACCAAAGCCAAGATCTAAAACCTCATATACTCTTCTGTTTTCTTCCAGAATCGTATCTGCTCCAACTATTCCTATATCCGCTGCGCCGTATTCTACATAAGTTGGAACATCCGGCCCCTTTGCCAGAAAAAATTTAAGCTTTAGCTCCTCATTTGTAAAAATAAGCTTTCTGGTCTTTTTATCTAAAATTTCATCGCAGGTAATCCCGCATTTATTTAATAGCTCCATTGTGGAGTCCACTAGTCTTCCCTTGCCAAGGGCAAAAGTCAAATATCTCATAATCCTATGCCTCCATCATTCCATCTGCATGCTCACGTTTTGTCCGTTTCTTCTAAGCTCTGTGGCTTTTTCAAGGACTTCTCTAAAATTATCAGGAGAATATTTTAAAACTTGTATATCTTCCTTGTTTTCTACTGATATTCCCTGCCTGTAAAGAGCTGACATAAGGTCATCTATTACAATAGAAAAGCCTATAGATGGGGCATCTTTTCCATATTTGCCCAGAAGATTATCATATCTGCCGCCCTTGGCTATTGCATCACCAACGCCGTAAGTATAGGCAGAAAAAATAACGCCTGTATAATAGTTAAACCTTGAAAGTATGCCAAGGTCAAAGGATACGTACTTCTCAACGCCGTAGTAGCTAAGTACTTTATAGAGCTCTTTAAGTCTTTTTACAGCTAAAATAGATCGGTCATTCGATGCTTCATTCATTGCCTTATCAAGAGCACTGTCAGAACCTATAAATTCTGAAACTTTAACAATAAGCTTTGTATATTTTTCAGGGATGTTCTTTTCCCTCATGATAGCTTCGGCAGCAAAATAGTTTTTACCAATTATCTGGGCTCTGATCTCCTCTTCTGTATCTGAGTCAATGCCGGCTTCCTCGCAGATTCCCTTGTAATAATCAGCATCTCCTATGCTAACCTGAAAATCTGAAAGGCCAGAGCATTTAAGAGTCTCTATTAAAAGAGCTATGGCCTCCGCATCAGCGTAGACTGAAGAATCATTCATAAGCTCCACGCCAATATTATAGTTTTCTTTGAGTTTACCCTGAAGGTTTGAAACATTAAGGAATGAAGAACCCTGATAAACAACCTTTACAGGATTCCCATTATCAAGCATTACTTTGGAAGCACAGCGGGCAATGGAAGGAGTAAAGTCCGGCCTAAGCACAAGAGTATTACCTTCCTTGTCAAAGAACTTGTATAGTTCCTTGGTATCAGCAGCATTGATTTCTTCTGCAAAAACATCAAAAAACTCAAAGGTCGGAGTCTCTATGTCCTTGTAACCAAAGCTTTTAATCTTGTCATGTATCCTGTTGCAGATAAGCTTTCTATCGCTGCATTCCTTGCCATAGATATCTCTTACGCCATCTGGAGTATGCAAAAGAACTTTTGTCATAGACACCTCTTTCTATAAAAGAAACACTTTATTACTGTACAGTGCTAATTCATTAGCATATTATCATAGTAAAAAGTTTAACCGATGGTTAGTCCTATGTCAACAAAAAAGTATTTAGTCTCTTTCATCAAGATCTTTTTGGATAAGATCAAGGTATGGCACTAGAATTCCACTCTCTCCAGGAGATTTGATAATATATTTATCGTCAAGTTCGTCTCTTCTAAAACTTTTTCTGCCGCCGTTTTCAGCTCTTTTCCAAAATTCTAATAAGCGTCTGAAGGGTAGATAATAAAATTCATTTAGGGATGTGAAATAAATTAAGAAAAAAGCGATTCCATCCTGTTTTTCAAAGTCATCCATGAATTTGACCTGATGAGGATGGATATTTTCAAGAGTAAAGGTTGTAGATGCACACTCTTTGGCATCGAAGCAAACAGGTATACCCTGCACAGCTCCGATATAATCAACTGTACTCTTCTGGTCGAAGTATGCCAAAGTAATGTGACGAGTTTCTTTTTCAATATTGATAGGTGTAATAGGTGTAGGAATCTTCTGGATAAGAGCAAGAGAAAGCTCCTGATACCTCTCATTAGATCTGTTTATAAGTTCCTCTAAGGTTGACCCCCTAAGGCCTCTTGATTTCCAAGTAGGCATATTACCCCTTTTCTAGAATTCTGCCATAGATGTCTGGCAGTTCTGCAATGAATTCTCTTCCGGATAGATCAGATAATTCCGCATCCATTTTTTCAGGGAATATAAGTCTGTAGCTGTGAAGAAGCTGGAATTTAAGGCCATATACGCTTTTGCCACCATATTTATGATCCCCGATTATTGGAGTATTCTGGCTCTGCAGATGTGCCCTGATCTGATGCGGTTTACCAGTTATTAGTTTGACTTCAAGATAAGTCATATCCTGTTCCTTAAGATATTTTAAAGGAATATATTCAGTTTCAATATAGGAATACTTATTATCCCCTGGATCTTCTTTTTTGATGATGACTTTGTTCTGGGCTTCATCCTTATACAAGAAGCCCTTTAATTTAGAACCTTTCTGAATATGCCCAGAAACTATAGTCCTATAATACTTATCAAGAGTTCTGTCTTTTAGCATTTTATTCATGACTCTGGCGCCTTTTAATGACTTGGCGCATATCACAAGTCCGCTTGTATTTCTATCTAGTCTGTTGCAGACAGACGGTTTATAGGTTTCAAGTTCTTCTTGAGAAATCTGTTCCTTTGAGAGCATATAGCCAATTAGCCATTCATTAAGGCTAAGGTCGCCAGCTTCTGCTTTTTGAGTTAATATTCCAGCAGGTTTATTTACAAATAAAACATGATCATTTTCAAATACTACCTGAAGATTTCCAATTTTTTCATAGGCAGTTTTATATTCGCTTGTTGAGGCAATTTTTGAAGACCCTTTAGTATTTGAACCTGAGCCTCTGAATTTATCTAAGGTCTCATCAGCAAAAAAGATTGCTATTTTATCGCCCTTTGACAGTTTTTCTTTGCCATCAGCTTTTTTGCCATTGAGAGTAATATTCTTTTTGCGAAGCATCTTGTATATAAAGCCAGAGGATGCGTTTGGAAGGTATGATTTCAAGAAGCTATCAAGGCGCTTGTCTAGCTCATTATTTCCAATTATGATTTCTTTCATGATCTTCTACTCCATTAAAGTGATATGGATAAAAGAATGGACGCAGGCGTCTGTACAGTGCCAGGTTGCCAGGAGTCCTCAATCTTCTGCATGTCAATGCCCTTTTCGCTTCTTAGCTTTTCAAGCTGTGAAAGCCTTTCACAGAACTTATCAATATTGTCGAAGATCTTTATGCTGTAGCTTGAATAACCACTTGGGGCCATCATCTTTTTAATATGCTTCTCGCAGTCTGCGATATCCATGTCTTCATCTGCTGTATAACAAATAATGTTCTTATCAAGAACAGTTGAAGCATTTACGTAAAAATTCTTGTCATAGGATGTGATCACGTGGTCGTAATGAATGAGAAGCTCTCCGCAATGCTTTAGTATTTTTTTGTGATCTTCTTCAGAACAGGGCTTTGCCTTTAGAAGCATTATCATATTAACGGCGCTCCAACCAGTAGGAAGACAGCCAAGGGCTGCAATAATACTAAATACGCTTTTCTGAGAATGATAAATTATTAGACCTGCTGAAAATATGAGAAGTGTAATCGCAAGGGAAATTGCTGTCCTGATAATAGCCTTTTTCCTGTTATATCTAATATATCCAAAATCCCCTTTATAAATCTTTTTCATAAACAAAACCTTTCAAGTTATTTTACCCCGAGAGCTGAAAGCTCTTCATCTGTGAGTTTGCGGTATTCTCCGGGCATTAATTTTTCATCAAGAACAAGTTGGCCCATGGATAGGCGCTTTAGGAAAAGAACTTCATTGCCCACTGCTTCCATCATACGTTTAACCTGATGAAAACGTCCTTCATGTATGATAAGATGTACAACTGGCCTGTTTTCATTATCGAGGCCTTTATCTATCACCTTTGCAGGAAGTGTATAGTCTATATCGCCGTTATCTTTCTTATCTCCGATATCTACACCTTTCTGAAGCTTATCTATATCTTCTTCTGATAAAGAGCTGGCTAGATGCACCTCGTAAACCTTATCCACGTGCTTTTTAGGAGAAAGAAGCCTATGAATGAGACCTCCATCATCTGTCAAAAGCAAAAGACCTTCTGTGTCAATATCAAGTCTTCCTGCAGGACTAAGGCCCTTTACATTTTCATCTGCAAGAAGGTCAAGGACAGTTGTGTTCCTGCCGTCTGTTGTCGCTGATACTACACCCTGCGGTTTGTATAGCATAAAGTAATGGTACTTGCTATATCCGAGCTCATTTCCGTCAAAAGATATTACATCTTTATTCTCATCTACATGGATGTCAGCTTTGGATACAACTATACCATTTACCTGGCATCTTCCGTTTTTTACATATTCTTTTATCTGCTTACGGGTACCAACGCCCATAAGTCCTAAAAATTTATCTAGTCTCAATTGTTACCTCATTACTCTGTTTAAACAGTTCATAGCTGTTATAAGCTCTGCAAACTATATTGGATGTTTTTACAGAAGCTGGTATCTTTACATTAAAAGATTGTGTTTCTTTGGTCCTATCCCACATTTGAAGAGGTGAGAATGTTGTACCACCATCATAACTATAAGAGAAATAAATTATGGGACTTTGCTTGTCTTTTGTTGTCATTTCTACAAGGACGTTTCTGCTAGTGCTATCATAGGCCAGTGTCTTTATCTGACATGTATCAGGATCTGTTGTATCATGATAAACAGTACTAGTAGGCTTTTTAACCGATTTATAAGAGAAGGTTGAATAGTCGACCCCTGTGGATGATGATTTTAATTTAAAATATTTAGCTACAGCTGTAGCATCTGATACTCCAAGCTTAGTGCAGAAATCCTTTTGGTTTAAATGCTGAACATCATAAGCATGATCCAAATAACAATGCTCAATGATATCACAAGGGATTCCCCTCGCAACACAGTTTCTGATAATTCCGTAATAGTCTTTTCCAGAATTACCTATCTTAGTTTTTACTCCCTTCTGATATAAACCAAGGGATGAAAGCTCATTGCTTGCTATCTGGCCAAAATCATAACCTTTTTGATAATAAGATCCAAATGCAGAAGTCCATATCTCACTTCCGTAGTATAAATGCTCTGAAGAGGCATTAAAATGAATACTGAAAACAAAGTCAGCCCCTAGATTCTTGGCAATTGCAGCTCTAGTATCAAGACCTACAATAGTATCTGTTTCCCTGGTAAGGTATACAGACACATTGTCATATTTTTCCAGTTCGGCCTTCATGGCATTTGCAACCATCAAGGTTAATTCCTTCTCTGAAAAGCCGTTATACTGAGCTCCGAGATTCCTGTCGCCAACTCCGCCATGTCCAGGATCTATGACTATTACATAAGTCTTAGGAGCAGCAATGCTTGTAGTGCTATATGCAGAGAAAACAAGTATAAAAATACAAATAAAGCTAAAAATAGCTGATAGTAATCTTTTCATAAAGCCCCCTAAATAATTACATAACTATATAATCTAAGAAAAGCTGCCGCCGATGGCGACAGCCTATAAGAATTAAATTAAAGAAGATCGATATCTAAAGGTGCTGTATTGGAAACAGCATCGCTTCCACCCTCAACTGGAGCTGCAACCTGCTCAGGAGCCTGTTTAACGACCTCTGGTGGGCGAAGGTCTGATCTGTTGGATCTGATGACTTCGCTGTACTGAGTAAGAGCAGACAAGATGCTGTCATTACTCTGGTTGATTGATTTGACCATATTTTCGCTGTTAAGTTTGATATTAGCAATAATATCATCGTTATTTTTGCTTGTTGCATCGATGGACTGAGAAATAATATCCTCTACACCCGCAAGAAGCTGATCAGTATACTGTACAGCCGCTGCCTTCATGTCATTGGCTTCAATCATAGCTCTGTCCAGTATTTCCTTGGCCTGTGAAGCAGCCTGAGATACAACTTCATTAGCCTGAGCATAGGCCTGCTGCATGATCTCATGTTCATTGATAAGCTCATTTGTATGGGCTGTAGCCTCATCAATAAGGTTTTGAGCTTTCTGTCTTGCATCATTTAAAATGGCTTCCTTATTGCTGATTATTTTCTGATATCTTTTGATTTCTTCAGGAGTCTTGCTTCTAAGTTCTCTTAAAAGTTCGTCGATTTCTTCCTTGTTGACAATGATTTTTGTCTGTGAAAGTGGCTGAGGCTTGCAGTTATCGATATAGGTTTCGATTTCATCTATCAGCTGCTCAATCCTACTTGTCATACTATTATCCCCCTAAATTAGTCTCTTAATTATCTGTCAAATCCGAATTTACTATATAGCGCATTTGCTACAAAATCCGGAACACATGGTGTTATATCCCCATTATAGCTTGCAACTTCCTTGACAACGGAGCTGCTAAGATAAGAATATTTGATGTTAGTTGTAAGGAAAACTGTGTCTACTTCACCATGAGATAACTCTCTGTTAGTCTGTGCTATCTGAAGTTCATATTCAAAATCTGTAATGGCGCGAAGGCCTCTTACAACTGTATGAATGTTCTTATCTCTGCAATAGTCAATAAGAAGACCATCAAAAGACTCAATAATGATATTATCAAGATCCTTTACAGACTCTCTTATCATTTTAACACGTTCATCAAGCGTAAACAATGGAGTTTTCGCGGAATTGCACATGACAGCCACGATAACTGTATCAAACATACGGGATGCACGTCTTATAATGTCCAAATGTCCGTAAGTAACTGGATCAAAACTACCTGGGTATAATGCAGTCTTCATTTATTCTGCCTTTCTATATATAAACACATGCTTATTTGTTTTATACTCTTTTACTCTTCTGATTTCAAAACCAAGATCATTTACGAAATCAAAGTCCATTTCAAGAGGGCTTTCCAAAATGATCATGGTATGCTCAGTAACATAATCCATAGATGAAAGCTGCATTAAAGTTCTCTCGTACAGATCTTCATGATAAGGAGGATCAATAAAAATTATGTCAGCTTCTTCTTCATGAATATTTCTAAGTCCTATAACAACGTCCTGCTTGAGAACTGTTGCATCTTCCTCAAAATGAGTGGTCTTAAGATTGGCCATTATGCATTTATAAGCGCCCTGAGAATTTTCAATAAAGTAAGCTTTTTTGGCTCCTCTTGAAAGTGCTTCTATACCGATTCCACCGCTTCCAGCAAAAAGATCAATGAAAATGGCCCCTGGAACCTGCATTTGCAGCATATTGAATAATGTTTCTTTGATTCTGTCCTGAGTTGGCCTTGTATCATTGCCCTCTGGAGTTACAAGTTTAAGTCTTCTGGCGCTACCTGCTATTACTCTCATAATCTTACCTTTGTTCCCTTTGTATCACGACTGGTTACCTTAAGATGTCCCAATTGAAGCTCCTTGTCATTGTGCTCAATCGCCCTTTCCTCCATATCATTAAGGTAAAAGACATCTCTAATATAATCATTTTTACCAAGGCGCATTCCTCTTACGCCCACAGCAGCCTTCTTCTTTTCTGGTATGCTATCTACATAGAATCTAAGGAAGAATCCGTCATTAGACCTAAGTATAACAGTCTTCTGAGCATGAAGTATCTCAACATTTACAACTTCATCGCCATCAGCAAGCTTTGTGGCAGCTACTGTTCTCTTTGAAACATCGAATTCTCCGCCATCTACAATTTTCATCATAGACATCTTGGTTGTAAAAAGAATTCTGTAAAGATTAAGGTCTGACTGACTGGCTGCAAGAATGATTGTTTCCTTGGAAGTATCAAAATTACTTACATTATCGATAGGTACTCCCTTATCCCTCATCTTGCCCTGTGGAAGATCCATTGCCTTGACTGTATGAAGATTACCGGTATTTGTAAAGAAACATACCTTTCCTGTATTTTTCATTATGAATGAGTATTTGAACTCAGCAAGGATGGTTTCTTTATTTTTTTCATAGGTAGAAGCATCAATTGTCTTGGCATAGCCGAATCTATCCATGATAAAAGCCACATCCATCTCTTCTACTGGTTTTTCTTCATAAACAGCAGTTTCTCTGTTGTCAATAACTGTTCTTCTTGCGGCCTGGAATTCCTTTTTAATCTTCTGAAGATCATTCTGGATTACCATTGACATTGACTCGTGGCTTTCAAGAATATCTTCATATCTGTAAATGTTTGCAACTGTTGCCTCATGCTCTTTAACAAGTGCCTCAAGTTCAAGGCCAATCAGTTTATATAAGCGCATCTCAAGAATCGCGTCAGCCTGAGCCTCAGTAAACATGAGCTGAGCAGCCATGGCCTTGGATTCTCTTGATTTAAAGTTGATACCATCAGTGATTCCGTTTACAAGGCAATTCTTGGCCATAGCTCTATCTTTGGAACCTCTAAGAATTTCAATAACAAGATCAATTACATTGCAGGCTTTTATAAGACCTTCCTGAATTTCCTTTTTATCCTGTTCCTTTTTTAGAAGTGTTGTGTACTTACGTGTTGCAACTTCAAACTGGAAATCGGCACAGGCCCTCATGATTTCCTTAAGGGACATGGTCTCTGGCCTTCCATTATCGATGGCCAGCATGTTAACGCCAAAAGTATCCTCAAGCTTGGTCTTTTTGTATAAAAGATTAGTAAAGTTCTCAACGTCAGTATCCTTTTTTAGCTCAATAACAATACGGATACCTTCCTTGGAGGACTGGTTTGAAATATCAATGATATCGTTTGTGACTTTCTTTTCAGCAAGTTCAGCTACATCTGACATGAACTTGCCAATTCCCATACCGATCATTGTATAAGGAATCTCAGTTATAACTAGATTGATATGACCATTCTTGCCTTTTTCGGTCTCTACCTTACCTCTGATCCTTATCTTACCAACACCAGTTTCATAGATTTCTAAAAGTTCATCTTTATTGATGACTATGCCGCCTGTAGGGAAATCCGGACCTTTTATGTATTTCATAAGTTCCTTGGTAGTAAGAGTATCATCCTGCATATAGGCAATTTCAGCATCAATAACTTCTGCTAAATTGTGAGGAGGAGTGCTGGTTGCCATACCTACAGCTATACCTTCAGATCCATTTATCAGGAAATTAGGTATCTTAACTGGTAGTACAGATGGTTCTCTTTCGGTTTCATCAAAGTTTGGAACAAAATCAACAACATTCTTGTCCAGATCTTCAAGGAAATGCTCCTGGGTAATCTTGGCTAGACGAGCCTCGGTGTATCGCATGGCTGCCTGCGAGTCACCCTCAATATTGCCAAAGTTACCATGACCATCTACAAGGGGTACAGCCTTTTTAAAGTCCTGAGTCATTACTACAAGACAGTCATAAATAGAGCTATCACCATGTGGGTGGTATTTACCCATGGTATCGCCCACAATTCTGGCACTTTTTCTGTAAGGTCTGTCATATCTGATGCCCAGTTCATACATATCATAAAGAGTTCTTCTCTGAACAGGTTTGAGACCATCTCTGATATCAGGAAGCGCACGGGCAACAATAACACTCATAGCATAATCTATGAATGATTTTTGCATTATATCCGAATATTCGGTTTTGATAATTCTATCTTCCATTTTTTCTCCCGAGTAATACTATGTAAAGTCAAAATGCTTAACCTATATCATGTTAAATATCAAGTTCAGCATCTGTGGCGTGCTGATGAATAAATTCTCGTCTTGGAGGTACATCAACACCCATAAGAAGCTCAGTCATCTGAGAAGCCATCTTGGCATCTTCAATCTCAACTGCCTTTAAAAGTCTCTTTTCTGGATCCAGAGTTGTCTCCCACAGCTGTTCAGGGTCCATTTCACCAAGACCCTTATATCTCTGAAGTGTAAAGCTGCCCTTATGAGTAGCTCTATATTTTGCAAGAGCTGAGTCGTCATATAGATACTCTTCTTTACCTCTTGCAGGAATAGCCTTGTAAAGAGGTGGCATGGCAATATAAACATGCCCCTGGAATATTAGTTCAGGCATGAATCTATAAAACAAGGTAAGAAGTAGTGTTGCTATATGCTCACCATCAACGTCGGCATCCGCCATGATAATGATCTTGTCATATCGAAGTTTATTAATATCGAAATCATTGCCATAGCCTTCTGAAAAGCCACAGCCAAAGGCGTTGATCATGGTCTTGATCTCAGCATTGGCAAGAACCTTATCGATACTAGCCTTTTCAACGTTTAGTATCTTACCTCTGATTGGAAGAATAGCCTGGAAATTCCTGTCTCTTGCCATCTTGGCACTACCGCCGGCAGAATCTCCCTCTACAATAAATATCTCGCATTTAGAAGCTTCCTTGCTGATGCAGTTTGCAAGCTTACCATTAGAATCAAAAGAATATTTCTGCTTGGTAAGCATGTTGGTCTTGGCTTTTTCTTCAGTTTTCCTGATTTTGGCAGCTTTTTCAGCGCAGCCAATAATGGACTTGAGGACTTCAAGATTTCTATCAAAAAATCTTGTCATCTCATCGCCAGTTATCTTTGAAACAACCTTGGCAGCGTCCTGATTGTCAAGCTTAGTCTTGGTCTGACCTTCAAATCTAGGATCAGGGTGTTTGATAGATACAACTGCAGTCATACCGTTTCTAACATCAGTACCTGTAAAGTTATTGTCTTTATCCTTTAGGATATTGAGTTCTCTTGCATACTGGTTGATGATATTAGTAAACATAGTTTTAAAGCCGGTTAGATGTGTACCACCTTCGGCATTATAGATGTTATTACAAAAGCCAAGGACTTCTTCGTGGAATTCATTGACATACTGAAAGGCAACTTCAACCTCTACACCTTCAGATTCACCGCTAAAGGAAACTACCTCATGCACAGACTCTTTTGACTTATTCATATCCTTGATAAAGCCTGTGATACCATCGGGCTCGTGGAACTCTATATATTCCTCAACGCCTGGTCTCTTATCCTGGAAAATAATGGTAAGTTCAGGATTAAGATAAGCAGTTTCATGAAGCCTTGATTTAATATCATCCTCTTTAAATCTGGTCTTTTCAAAAATAGTATCATCAGGCAGGAAATTTATGCATGTTCCTGTTTCCCTAGTTGTTCCAACTGGTGTAAGAAGCCCGTCAACAAGCTTGGTCGTAGGAATTCCTCTCTCATAGGAATCCTCATAGATAAAGCCATCCTTTTTAATTCTAACGCTCATTCTCGTTGAAAGCGCGTTAACAACTGATGAACCTACACCATGAAGTCCACCACTTGTCTTATATGCATTATTATCAAATTTACCGCCGGCATGTAGCATAGTAAGAACTACACGCTCAGCAGTAATGCCTTTTGCGTGCATTCCAACAGGGATACCTCTTCCGTTATCTTCAACTGTAGCTGAACCATCAGCTTCAAGAGTAACATGGATAATTGTGCAGAATCCTGCCAGATGTTCGTCCACCGCGTTATCAACGATCTCATAAACCAGATGGTTAAGTCCACGAGTGGTAACACTTCCAATGTACATACCAGGACGCTTTCTAACTGCTTCAAGCCCCTCTAGTACTGTAATACTGGAAGCGTCATATTGTTCAAATGATGCCATGCTATAAAACCCCTTTAATAAAACTTTTTTCTAAAATAATAATTTGTAAATCAGAAATGAACCTTTTTCGTTACTGTTACTGCCAGTGCACCAGGTCCTATGTGACATGCAACAGATAATGAAAGAGGATCCATATTTATATCAAATCCCGGAAAAGCATCTTCCAGCTCCTTCTTCCAGGCATTTGCAGACTCTAAGTCTTTGGTATAGGCACAGGAAATCCAGAAGTCCTTGGCTTCCATGCCTCCAAACCTGTTCTCTATATCTGCCTTAATGGCATTTATCATGATATTCTTGCCCTGAGAACTTGTTCTTGCCTTGGCAAAAGCATCAAGCTTCTCGCCCTGAATCTGTAGAACTGGTTTCAAACGAAGCAGTGTACCAAGTGCTGCTGCTGCAGGCGTGATCCTGCCACCCTTTTTAAGGTAATATAGAGTATCAAGCATAATATATATGCTTGATTCAAACTTATTCTCCATAAGCTTTTCAACGATTTCTTCTGCAGAAAGCCCGGCCTCTGCCATTTCCTTGGCATCTATGGCCGACTGTCTCTGAGTTACAGATATTCGCTGATTGTCTACAACAAATACCTTGCCCTCATATTCTTCAGATGCAATCATAAAAGCACTCTGGCATGATCCAGAAAGACCGCTACTCATTGGAATATAAATAATCTGATCATACTCTTCCAAAACCTTATCCCAAAGAGTCATAAGAGAATCTGGAGATGGCTGGCTTGTAGAAACAGTAGCATCTTCTGCTAACTTGTTATAAAACTCATCCTGAGTCAGGTTTATGTCCTCAAAATAATCTTCGTTGTTAATTGTAAATGGCATAGGAACAACAAAAATACCAAGTTCCTTACCCTGAGACTGTGTGATTCCGCTATTACTATCAGTTATAACTGCTATCTTAGACATTTTCTCCCCTGTCCCGGCTTGTGCCGATAATACTCCTATTTTCTTATTCAACTAAAGATATCTTACTTTTATAAAGTAGCAAAGTCAATAAAATTTGCAGATTTTGTGGCTAGTGTCTCTTTAAGTACACGATATTGTGGAAGACTTAGATCTGGATCTTCGGATAAAATTCTATCAGCGTCCATGGCAGATTCTTTTACCAGATCACTGTCATGATAGATATCCCCTACCCTGAAATTAAGGTCTCCGCTCTGTCGAACTCCAAAAAGGTCGCCAGGCCCTCGCTGTCTTAAATCTTCCTCTGCTATCTTGAATCCATCATTTGACTTATTCATGATATCGAGACGCTTTTTAGCATCTTCACCTTCTGAGGTATTTAGAAAAATGCAGTAAGACTGATGCTTCCCACGTCCAACTCTTCCTCTTAGCTGATGTAGCTGAGATAAACCGTATCTTTCAGCATTTTCAATCATCATTACAGTTGCATTAGGGACATTAATTCCAACCTCGATAACAGTGGTAGAAACAAGAACATCAATATCTTTTCTTGCAAAGGCTTCCATTATCTCGTCCTTTTCCTTTGGCTTCATTTTGCCATGGAGCATCTCAACACGAATACTAGGCGGTAAGTTCTGACGCAGTATTTCAGTATAATCTGTCACATTGCATAGGCCATCAAGTTCTCCTTCTTCTATCATGGGACAAATGACATACGCCTGCCTCCCGGTTTCTACCTGATCTTTTATGAATTTATAAGCTTTTGGCCTGTAGTCAGTTCCTACAACACAGTTTTTTATAGGGAGACGCCCGCCTGGAAGTTCATTTATTATGGATATATGAAGATCTCCATAAAGAATTATCGCAAGTGTTCTGGGAATTGGTGTGGCGCTCATCGCAAGAACATGTGTATTAAATCCCTTGCCTGCAAGAGCTTCTCTTTGTCTTACTCCAAATCTGTGCTGCTCATCGGTAACTACAAGCGCGAGATTCTTATAATCTACTTTGTCCTGTATGAGCGCATTTGTTCCGATAATACAATTTACTTCTCCAAGACTTATAAGGCGCTGGGCTTCTCTTTTATCCTTGGCAGAAAGAGCTCCTGTTAAAAGAATTGGTTTTAAGGAGGTGATTCCATATTTATCGATAAGTTCTTTAAAGCCTTCAAAATGCTGGGCAGCAAGGACTTCTGTCGGAGCCATGAGAGCTGCCTGATAGCCATTTGCTGCGGCGGTTAAAAGAGCCATGAAAGCCAGGATTGTTTTGCCAGATCCCACATCACCCTGAATTAGCCTGTTCATTACAGAAGGCCCTGAAATATCATGAAGTATATCCTCCCAGGCTTGCAGCTGAGCACTTGTTAATTTATATGGTAAAACTTCTAGTAAACGTCTGGTTTCTGATGTTTCGAGCATAGGAAAAGAATTAGATAATTCTTCAGAATTCTTCTTAAGGAGCCTTAGTCTTAACAAAAATAGTAAAAATTCATTATATGCAAGCCTTCTTCTGGCATCTTCAAGCATTTTTTCATTTGCAGGAAAATGAATGCCTCTGACAGCCTCTGAAAGCCCGATGAGCCCTAATCTGTCCAGGATATCGTTTGGTATATACTCTTTAGAGGCTTCAGCTCCTAGAAAGGCCTGTTCCATTGCTTTCATAACCGCATTATTGGTCAGTCCTTTTACTAGAGGGTATCTTGGAAGAAGCTTTCCGATTAGAGATGAATACTCTTCTATGCTATACATCTTGGGCTGATCCATAGTTAAAAATGAGCCCTTCTTTTGAACCATGCCCCTAAATATGTGAGTTGTTCCGCTTTTAAGAGAAGAAGCGAGATATGGAGCATTAAAATAGGTCATCTTTATTCTGCCAGTTTCATCAGCAGCTTCAAAAGCAATAATAGAGAGGTTTCTGACACGACGCTTCACTATACTGCCAATTATAGTAAGTTTTACAGCGTTAACCTGGCCTGAAATGGCATCACATGCTCTTACAGGGGGAAGAAAACCGTCATAGGCTCTTGGATAGTAGGACAAAAGATCTCCAACAGTTCTTACACCACATTTTTCAAAAAGTTTAGATGTCTTCTCCCCGACTCCTTTTAAGTTTATTACTAGTTCCTGAGAATAACCACTCCCCATAATGGCACCTTCCTAAAATCAAAGATAAAACTATTATACATTGTATTGTGCATAAAGAAAAAGCCGGGCAAAAAGCCCGGCAATAATACTCTTATTATTCAGCTGAAACTATGTAGTAGTATATTGGCTGACCGCCATACTGAAGCTCTACATCACAATTAGGGAATTTCTCAGAAACTCTGCTCCTGAGAGCATCAGCGTCCTTCTCATCTACATCGCTTCCGTAATAAATGCTGATGAGCTCAAGCTCCTCAGACATCATCTTATCAAGCATGTCAAATGTAACGTCCGCAATCTCTCCACCAACTGCTAGGATTCCGGCATCACCAATACCCATGTAATCACCCTGTCTGATCTCAACATCATCAATCTTGGTATCTCTTACAGCGTAAGTAACTTCACCTGTATTTACTGTACCTAGTGACTCAGTCATTGCAGAAACTACTTCTTCGACTGGAGTCTCAGGAACATAGTTAATAATAGCTGTAATGCCCTGTGGAACAGTCTTGGATGGGACAACTACAATCTTCTTTCCATCTGCATTATCTTCAGACATAATTGCAGCCTGATTTGCAGCAAGAATAATATTCTTATTGTTAGGAAGAACGATAACTGTCTTAGCATTAACCTTCTCAACTGCATCTAAAATATCCGCAGTACTTGGGTTCATTGTCTGACCGCCTTCTATTACATAGTCAACACCAAGTCCTCTGAAGATATCAGCAAGGCCTGAACCAGCGCAAACAGTAACAAATCCAATTTCCTTAGGAGGCTCTGCAGGCGCCTTATCCTCTTTGCTATCCATATTAACCTTGTTTCCAAGAGGAATCTCATCATCCTTGGAATAGGTTGGAGTCATTTCAGCAGCGCCATTAATTTCTGTCTTGATCTCAGCCCAAGAACCATCGCTATTCTCATGGAAAAGCTTCTCCCTATGTTCCATTCTCATGTTGTCAATTTTCATGTTTGAAAGCTGACCATACATAAGAGCTCTCTGAATAGCTAGTCCAGGATCATTTGAGTGAACATGAACCTTACAGATTTCATCATCTGCAACGAGAACAATACTGTCACCGATTGATTCAAGAAATCCCTTAAAATCAATCTCCTGCTTAACATTTAATGGCTTATTTAAAAGAACTATAAACTCTGTACAATAGCCAAACTTGATGTCTTCTTCCTTAGGCTCAGCCTTAGTCCTGGCACCAGGTGTTACCTGTTCTTCTGTTATAGAAAGATCAATCTCTTTGCCGAGGTAACCATCAAGAGCTCCCTTGAGAACCTGCATAAGACCCTGTCCGCCTGAATCAACAACGCCAGCCTGCTTTAGAACAGGAAGCATATCAGGAGTCTTGGCAAGAACCTCATCTGCATATTTAATAACTTCATTGCAGAAATATTCAATATCCTCTGTACCTTCTACAGCGAGCTCTTTAGCTTTCTCGCTAGCACCCTTGGCTACGGTAAGGATTGTACCTTCCTTGGGTTTCATAACTGCCTTGTAGGCAGTCTCTACAGCTTTATCAAAAGCTTCTGCAAGAATCTTTACATCAATTTCATCGTGGGTCTTAACAACCTTGGTAAATCCTCTAAGAAGCTGTGAAAGAATAACACCTGAGTTACCTCTAGCCCCTCGAAGTGAGCCAGAAGAAATAGCTTTACAGATGGCTTCCATGGAAGCATTCTCTCCAAGGGAGCTTACTTCCTTGGCTGCAGACATGATTGTCATTGTCATGTTGGTACCTGTATCTCCATCAGGAACAGGGAAAACGTTAAGTTCGTTTATCCATTCCTTCTTGGCTTCAAGATTCTTGGCACCAGTCAAAAACATCTTTGACAGCATCTTAGCGTCTAAACAATTGTTACTCAAAATAAATTCCTCCTAGAACTTGCAATCGAATTAGTCAATTACACGGACGCCTTCGATATAGATATTGATCTTCTCGATTTCAAGCCCCGTAAATTCCTCTACCTTATATTTAACAGTATCTATAAGATTTTCTGATACAGCAGAAATACTAACACCATAAGCAACTATAACATGGAAGTCAAGTCTAAGTTTATCACCCTCGTCAAGAGTTACGTTGATTCCTCTTGTCATAGAGTCCAGTTTAAGAAGACTAACAAGTCCATCCTTAACATTAACATTTGCCATACCAACAATGCCAAAGCACTCCATTGCTACAGCACCTGCGTACTGGGCAATTACTTCGTTATCAATAGAAATATTTCCCATATGCGTATTCACTACAGAAGCCTTCATATATTTCCTCCTTAACGCGTTTATCGAAGATAGCCTAAAAAGCCATCTTATCGCATACATATAGTATTATAATAGCAGTTTAATAAAAAATAAACCATATTTTTTGTAAGATTTACTTGCAATTGTATTTACTTTCTGCTAATATATCAATGTTGCGGACGCAAACCGCAATGAAATTGATTAGATTTAAACATTACATGGCTTATAAGGAGGTGTCAAAATGGCTAAATGTGATATTTGTGGCAAGGGCGTTCAT
>JAEEGL015669723.1_pt1 | contig 24810 bp, 26 predicted proteins | sample 9134231 | NCBI WGS metagenome assembly JAEEGL01 (sample SAMN16246548, study PRJNA631951) | gut metagenome | biome: gut microbiome; feature: rumen; material: fiber-attached | host: Bos | place: Iran: Karaj | collected 2018-10
CAGGGCAAAGCGCTTTGCCTCTTTCTCCATCTCTGTCATCGGCACCTTGCGATAGAAACCGACGTTGTAGCGATGTGACAATGTGGCGTGGAACCCGTCGTTACGGTTCCAGTTGCTGTTCAGGAATACCGGGATTTCGTTAGTGGAATACTGCTCCGGATAGGCCTCGGGATGGGTGATGTACTCATCGTTGGTTATGCCGCCATTCTCCGTTGTCTTCATGTGGTCAAAGGAGAATATGAGGTGTGCCCAATATCTCTCACCTACATAGGAGCCCCACATGGTGTAATCGAAGAGCGAGATGTTCTGGTTCTGGTAGAAGCCGCGCCCGTAGTCATAGTCGAACTTAAAGCCTATGCCTGCCTCCTTGTTGATATTTGAGGCAAAGAGCACCTTCAGCTTGTCCTCTCCGTCAGTCCTGTCGCCGCAAGTGAAGTAGGTGGCATTGGTGACCGGTGAGAGGGTATTGGTAAAGAGCAGTTCCGTTGGCTTAGTAATGAAGTACCCGTATGGCTCGGTGAAAGCGAAGGATGGCGAGAAGTCCCTGTCGGTCACAATGCGCGAGATGCGCGGCGAGCCCAGGTTTCCCGTGGTGTTGTATTCGCCATACAGACCCGTAGTGAAGACTTTGTTCATGAAGAGGTGCATGGACGTATCAGGCTTTGTCTCTATCCTGTCACCGAAATTCTCACTGATGGTCCACGTCTTCATACCCTTCGGTATCTCCTTGTGGGTGGCCTTCAGTGAGTCAAGGGCCCGGTTGGGGTTAAACGTATTGTCCTTTACGTTGAAGCCATCGTCAAAGTTGTCATTATTGCTCTGTGCTGCTGCGACAAACGGCAGCAGCAAAAGCAGCAGAGATGACAGCAGTATGGTTATGCGGTGTTGCATGTATGCGTGTGTACGTTACTTGTTTACAAGACGCAGTATGCTCTCTCCCATCTTTATCACTACGGCTATGATGACGATAAAGCCTCCCTGCATTACCATCTTGCCGCCTCCCACAAGGCCGGAATACATCACCGCGCCGACGATGGCAAGGATGATGAACAACACATTCATCACCTGACGGATGATGTATATTATGCGCTGCGTCTTCTCGTGCGGCGTCAGCGGACGGTCACTTCTATGATGTACGGATATCATTCTCGTGTGGGATTATTAATGAGACACTATGTATTGTCTTAACTCCTTGACTTCTGCTATTTCAGAATCTCAGCAATCTGCTTCATTATTTCGTCCTTGCGGTCAATGGTCTTCATGCGGAATTTCCTGTATCCGCCCAGATTAAAGCCGTCGCCGTTTTTGTTCAAGGCATTTTCATCGGTGAGCATTTCCTCGCCCTTGATGGTACCGCCGCCGCGCTCTTCCTCATAGATATAGCTGATGTTGCGCAGCGTCACAGTGGCCGAGCCGTCGCTGCAGTCGGCTATTATCTGGTAATTGAACTTGGTACGGTCCAACGAAAGCGGTTTGTTTTCAAATACGAGCCACTCCTGTATGCGCACTCCTATCTGGTGCTTTGTCTCTTCTACGACAGAGACATTGCTCTTCTCTGTCTGATTTGCGCTTTCACAGAAATCCATGAAGTATTTCAGGAGACGGTCATATATCTCCTTGGATGACAGACCCGGAGCCTCTATCATCTGCTGCCATGTCACCTTACCGTCAACCAATGGACATGCACCAGCTAGATATTTGGCGGGAACAGGACCTTTCTTGCTCTCAAACAGTGCTTTCTTTTTTACTACCTGACCTTTTTCGTCAAGGGTATATGTCTCCTGCTTCTTGGGCTTGATAAGCTGCGCATTGACCACAGAGGCAGCAAATGCCAGACAGACAAACAGTGCTATTCTTTTCATTTTTTACTGTAAATAGGTGAAGTATAGATATGCCAGTATGATGATAAGTATTATCGTCACGATGCTCCTAAAGAGACAACCAACGAATCGTTTTATCAGAATTGCTGCTATCAGTATTGCCACGATGGCAACGATGTAAAGTGTAAGATTATCCATTCGCTAAAAGCGGGCTCCATTCATTCCCGCCGTGATATTTATTTCTTGTTTATCACAGCCCTGAACTGTGGCGGTATCGGGGTTGAGAACTCCATCGGCTTGTGCGTTACGGGGTGGTAGAAGCACAGCACGTATGCGTGAAGGCACAGACGGTGGAGCGGCGAGTCACCGTTGCCATACTTCACGTCTCCGCACACGGGATGCCCCATGTCTGCTGAGTGGACACGGATCTGGTTCTTCCGGCCCGTCTCCAACTTGAATTCCACAAGCGAGTAGTCGGTGCTTCTGTCAAGCACAAAGAAGTGGGTCACCGCATATTTCCCGCCGTTATCCACGGGTGATGAGTATGTCACGTAGGCCTTATTGTCCTTCAGCCAGTTAGCGATAGTGCCTGTATCTTCTTCCATCTCGCCGCTGCACAGGGCTACATACCTGCGGTCATAGACTATGTCATGCCACTCATGCTCCAGTATCTGCTCCGTCTCCATGTCCTTGGCGTATATCATCAGCCCGGAGGTGTCGCGGTCCAGACGGTGCACCACATGTGCGCGGCACTTCTGACGTGTCTTCTTGAAGTATTCGTCAAGGACGGTCTTCACATTCAGCGACGAGTGACCAGCTGCCATTGACAGGATGCCAGGCTTCTTTTCTATCACTACGAGGTACTGATCCTCATAGACGAGGTTGACATACTTGCTCTTGAAGTTGTCATTCTTCTTTGAGTTAGAAACCTCCACAACCGTTCCCGGCACGAGCGGATAGTCAAACTGCGTCACCGTTTTGCCGTTCACCTTTATGCCACGCCCCTGCAGGGTGTCCTTCACCTTGTTGCGGCTCATGGGCAAGGTGGCCAGGAGGTACTCCAAAAGGGGCACCTCGCGGTCAACGGTATATTTCTTATACTCCTTCAGTCGTGGATTGTATGCCATCGTTCTCTAAATAAAAGTAAGTCCGAGAATCTGCGATACCATCTCAGACAAACCCAAAACGGTAAACAGTAAACGGTAAACAGTAAACTAATTCTTCAGGATTTCACTCACGGTGTTCACCTCAAGCATTGACACGCCGGCGGTCTTGTCGGCCACACCGATGCCGATATGTCCTGACAGGTAGGTCACCTTATCGTCCATCTCTATCACCCCCTTGTCGTACATCTTCTTTACCGTATTGCTGAACATCTTGTCCAGCTCGTCCTGCTTGGGGTAAGTGGCAAAGACTCCGTATGAGAGTGCGAGCCAGCGCTGCAGCTTCTCCTTCTTACAGATAGCCACCACGGGCTGCGGTCCGCGATAGGCAGCGAGTGTGCGAGCGTCGTCGCCGGTGCCTGAGTCGGTCAGAATAGCCTTCACGCCCAACTTTGACGTGGTTTCGATGGCCGCCTTGCAGAGGAAATCGCGCAGGTTCTCATCGGCGCCATCCACATCGACCTTTGGCAGGTGCAGACGTCTGTCTGTCTCGGCCTGCTCCACTATCCTTGCCATTGTCTCAACGGCTTCGATGGGATATGCACCGCTTGCCGTCTCGCCCGAAAGCATCACGGCATCGGTATTCTGGAATATAGCATTGGCGATGTCACTGACCTCAGCACGTGTGGGACGCGGATTCTTTATCATCGTATGCAACATCTGCGTGGCAACGATGACAGGCTGCTTGCGGAACACGCATTTCTTTATGAGCATTCGCTGAATGCCAGGGATGCGCTCCGCGGGGATTTCTATTCCCAGGTCGCCGCGAGCCACCATGATGCCATAGCAGTGATCCAGGATTTCGTCTATATTATCAACGCCCTCCTGGTTTTCTATCTTCGATATTATCTTGATATCGGAATTGTGCTCATCCAGTATATTCTGCACCTCAATGAGGTCTTCCTTTGACCTCACGAAGCTGTGCGCAATGAAATCAATATCCTCCTCAATGGCCAGGAGTATGTTTCGCTTGTCTTTCTCCGTCAGCGCCGGCAGGTCTATATGCTCACCCGGCACATTGACGCTCTTGTGAGAGCCGAGCACGCCATCGTTCTGAACCTCCACAGCAAGGCTTTTTCCATCGTTGGATACCACCTTCATGTCCAGTTCGCCGTCGTCAAAGAGGATATCGTCGCCCACCTTCACATCCTTGCAGATGTCAGGATATGACAGGCAAATCACGTCATGAGCGGTGTCCTGATCCGGGTTACCTACAATGGCAACCCGCTCCCCGGCCTTGTATGATATGCGCTCCTCCGTTCCCGTAGTGCGCACCTCAGGTCCCTTGGTGTCTATCAGAATGCCGAGATGCGGGCTGACAGCACGCACATTCCTGATTATCTGACGCAACCCATCGGGGGTGGCATGGGCTGTATTCATTCGAATCACATTGACTCCTGCACGGTAGAGCGAACGGATAAACTCTACATCACAACGCAAATCACTAACGGATGCTACTATTTTTGTCTGTTTCATTGTATTCTATTTGACTGCGGCGGATTGGGTTCTTTCCTCCATATTATCGTGCAAATTTAGTCATTTCTTGTAAAATAAGCAAACAAAACAGGGCTTTTGAGGGGTATTTTTAAGAAAAGTAGGGATTTTTTAGTTAATTATTTTGTATTTTCAAAGCTTTTGCTTACTTTTGCAAGGCAATTATGAATGACCAGATATCCCATGACGGTGTAGTAGAGAGCATTTCGAAGGCAATGCTCCACGTTCGCATTGTGCAGAGCAGTGCGTGTTCCGCGTGCAAGGTATCGACCTACTGCGCGTCATCTGAACGCAAGGAGAAAATCATCGATGTCCCTTGCCTGACTGCAGACAGTTTTACCATAGGACAACCGGTCACCGTGGTCGGCTCTACCTCCATCGGGCTCAAGGCAGTCCTGCTTGCGTTCGCCATTCCCTCGGTATTGCTTTTGGCCACTATCGTGGCGGGCATACGGCTCGGAATGGGTGAGTTGCTGGCATGCGTTGCAGCTGTGGCGGTGCTTGCCGTGTATTATTTAATAATGTACGCGTGCAAAGCTCAGCTCACGGAGATGCTGTCGTTCAGAGTTGTAAGTGAGACATAGGAAGCATCCGTGGATGCACTCCGACACTAACACAATGACTAAAACCACACATCGCTCAATACAACTTTAATTAAAATATTTATGAACCTAATCTTATCATCAGTGTTGACGCTTGGTATCATTGCCTTAATTGCTGCAGTGATACTTTACATCTGTGCCAAGAAATTTGCTGTGGACGAAGACCCCCGTCTGGGCCAGGTCGCTGCCATACTGCCTCAGGCCAACTGTGGCGGCTGCGGTTTCCCTGGATGCTCGGGCTTTGCTGCGGCGTGTTTCAAGGCTGCTATGGAGAAAGGAAACATTGACGGTTTGCTGTGTCCTGTAGGCGGAGCAGAGGTGATGGATCAAGTTGCTGCCATTCTCTCAGGTGGCGGCGAGGCTGCTCCTGCCGCATCTGCTGATGCCAAGGACAGCAAGGCTGCAGGACCTAAGAAGCCCGCAGGACCTCTGAAGCCAATGTCAACTGATCCAAAGCCTTTCGTGGTTCCAGAAGGACTGGACTTCTCCGGCCCGAAGCAGAACCCAGTACCAACAATTCCAAGTGGACTAAAGCCTGCTGTTCTGCCACAGAATTGGCCAGGTGTTAACCTCTAACCTCTGACAAAAAGACATGAAAGTAAGAACATTCAGAATTGGTGGCGTTCATCCTGAGGAAAACAAACTCAGCAACGACGCAGCGACACAGCCCGCCCCGTTACCCAAGGTGGCAGTGTTTTCTCTCAGCCAGCACATCGGCGCTCCAGCCAAACCTATCGTCAAGGAAGGCGACAAGGTTAAGGTAGGTACGATGATTGCCGAGGCTGGAGGTTTCGTATCAGCAAATATCTTCTCTTCCGTTTCAGGTACAGTAACAAAGGTCGGCGACAGCCTGGATGTGGCTGGAGTGATGAAGCCTGCTATCACCGTCAAGGTAGAAGGTGACGAGTGGGAGCCATCCATAGACCGTTCCGACAAGCTGGAGTGCCTGAAGGACCATCCCGAACTGACTCCAGAGGAAATCGTAGCACGCGTGAAGTATGCCGGCATTGTCGGTATGGGCGGAGCATGTTTCCCCACACACGTCAAGCTGTCACCTCCTCCAGGTGCTGTGGCAGAGTGCGTTATCATCAACGGCGTGGAGTGTGAGCCATATATCACATCCGACTATCGTCTGATGCTGGAGAAGGCAGACCAGCTGATAGAAGGTCTGCGCATACTCATGGCCGCCGTTAAGGTAAAGAAGGGATATATCGGTATCGAGGACAACAAGCCCGCAGCCATCAAACTGCTGGCAGAGAAAGTGGAGAACGACCCACAGATAGAGGTCGTACCACTTGAGAAGAAGTATCCACAGGGCGGTGAGAAGCAACTCATTGACGCTGTCATTCGCCGTCAGGTGCCTGCACCTCCTGCCATACCTATCAACGTGGGTGCCGTAGTACAGAACGCAGGTACCGCCGTAGCTGTCTATGAGGCAGTGATGAAGAGGAAGCCTCTCTTTGAGCGCTACACCACAGTGACGGGTAAGGAGATAAAGACTCCGAGCAACTTCCTCGTTCGCATGGGTACATCCTTCGAGGATCTCATCAACCTCTGTGGCGGCATGCCAAGCGGTGACTGCAAGGTGCTCGCAGGCGGTCCTATGATGGGACGTGCCGTGCCCGCTATCACAGTGCCCGTAGGAAAGGGACAGAACTCTATCACCGTCCTTTCAGGCGATGACGCCCTTGCTAAAGAGCCCCAGCCATGCATACGCTGCGCAAAGTGTGTCAGCGCCTGCCCAATGGGACTGTCACCATATCTCCTGGCCAAAGGCGCCACAATGGAGAAGTGGGACATGCTGGAGGCAGAGATGATTACCTCTTGCATCGAGTGCGGCTCTTGCCAGTTCACCTGTCCTGCCTACCGTCAGCTGCTTGTAGATATCCGTAAGGGCAAGCAGACCGTTATGGGCATCATACGCAGCCGCACAGCTCCGGCACCGGCAGCGGCTCCGGCAAAACCGGCTCCGGCAGGCGATGCACCGGCCAAGGGCGCAGCAGACAAGAAGGCAGTGGTGATGAACACGGCACCGAAACCGTTCGTAACACCTACAGACGTTGACTTCTCCGGACCGAAGAAGAACCCTGTTCCAGCAATGCCAAGGGGACTGAAGCCAGCCGTGATGCCAAAGAACTGGCCAAGCGCGTAATAATGCATAATTCAAAATGCATAATTCATAATTTATAATGCACAATTCGTTAATTCGTTAATTCGTTAATTAGAAATATGGGTAACTTAATAGTTTCTCTCTCACCTCACGCACATTCCAATGACTCGGTGCAGAAGAATATGTATGGTGTTATCGTGGCACTCCTTCCGGCGCTGCTCGCATCATTCTATTTCTTCGGACTCGGCTCTGCGATAGTATGTCTGGTGAGTGTGGCAGCCTGCGTATTCTTTGAGTGGGCTATCTGCAAGTGTTTTTTGAAGAGAACCCCGACACTCCTTGACGGCTCTGCCATCCTGACGGGTCTGCTCCTCGGTATGAACTTGCCTTCCAACTTCCCTCTGTGGATGATTATCGTTGGTGCGTTGGTGGCTATCGGCGTAGGCAAGATGAGTTTCGGCGGTCTGGGCCACAATCCCTTCAACCCCGCTCTCGTAGGCCGTTGCTTCCTCCTCGTCAGCTTCCCTACAGCCATGACATCATGGCCTAAGGCAGCACAGTGGGCCAGCTACACGGACGCAGAGACAGGTGCTACACCGCTCTCGCTGATGAAGCGCGCCATAAAGGGCGAGACAGACGTTCTCAATCAGCTTCCCTCTGCATGGGACATGTTCCTCGGCAACCATCCCGACGGCGTGGGTGCCATCGGTGAGGTCTGCGCTATTGCGCTCATCCTGGGACTCTGCTTCATGCTCTGGCGCAAGATCATCACATGGCACATACCTGTATCCATCATCGGCACCGTATTCGTATTCTCAGGCCTCCTGTGGCTTGTTGACTGCCAGACCTACGCTAACCCGTTCCAGGTAATCTTTGCCGGCGGTCTCATGCTGGGTGCCATCTTCATGGCTACAGACTATGTCACATCGCCAATGACACACAAGGGACAGCTCATCTACGGTGTCGCCATTGGTCTGCTGACAATCATCATCCGTAACTGGGGTGCTTATCCCGAGGGTATGTCATTCGCCATTCTCATCATGAATGCGTTTACACCTCTTATAAATATGTATATCAAACCAACCCGCTTCGGCGAAGTGCCGGCAGCTAAATAAAGGAAGGAGGACAGAAAATGGAAAAACTGAAATCAAATCTCACCAACATGGTCTGTGTCCTCACTGGCATCGCAGTAATCTGCGGTGGTCTGCTGGCCGGAGCCAACGAGGTGACCAAAGGCCCTATTGAGGCAACAAATGCCAAGACACTGGCTGACGGTATCACTGCCGTCATGGGCGGTGGTGATGTGAAAGTGGAGAATCCTGACGGCAAGGAGGTAAAACGTACCGTTGACGGCAAGGAACTCACTTACACCATATACAATACAGACAAGGGAATAGCTGTAAAATCTACCGACCCTAAGGGTTTCGGTGGCAATCTGACCGTCCTCGTTGGCTTCAATCAGGCAGGCGACATCCTGGGCTACACCGTTCTGGAGAACAATGAGACACCTGGTCTGGGTGCCAAGTGCCCCGACTGGTTCCAGCAGGGAGCACCGGGCAACATTATCAGCAAGAACCCCGGAGCCAATGAGCTGAAGGTGAAGCAGGATGGCGGCGACGTAGATGCCATCACCGCTTCTACTATCACATCACGCGCATTCCTGCGTGCCGTACAGCAGGCCTACAACACCTTTAAGGAGTCAGGCGCTGACAGCTGCACAGGAACTACAACCCAAGAAGGAAAGGAGGCAACAAATGAGTAAGCTTGATATCATTCTCAATGGCATCGTAAAGGAGAACCCAACGTTCGTCCTGATGCTCGGTATGTGTCCTACGCTGGCCACTACCACCAGTGCCACCAACGGCCTGATGATGGGACTCGCCACTATGGTAGTGCTCATCTTCTCTAACATCATCATCTCGTGCATCAAGAACCTGACGCCTGACATGGTGCATATCCCTGTCTATATCGTGGTCATAGCAACGCTGGTGACACTCGTACAGATGGGACTCAAGGCTTACATGCCTGAGGTAGATAAGTCACTCGGACTATTCATCCCGCTTATCGTGGTGAACTGTATCATCCTTGGACGCGCTGAGAGCTATGCCGGCAAGAACACTCCGCTTGACTCTGCCTTCGACGGACTGGGCATCGGACTGGGCTTCACCATCGGCCTCACCATCCTTGGCATCTTCCGCGAGCTGCTGGGCAACGGCACCATCTTCGAGATGAGACTCATCCCCGAAGAATACGGCATGCTGCTCTTCATTCTTCCTCCGGGAGCATTCCTCACACTGGGATACATCATTGCAGTTATTAACCGATTCAAGAAAGCATAACGTCTATGGAATATCTATTGATTTTTATCGCAGCGATATTCGTTAACAATATCGTACTGAGCCAGTTCCTCGGCATCTGTCCGTTCCTCGGTGTCAGCCAGAAGGTTAACACCTCACTCGGTATGTCTGCCGCCGTAGCCTTCGTCATGCTGCTGGCAACACTCGTAACCTGGCTCATCCAGATGTTTGTACTCAATCCCCTCGGCCTGGGCTTCCTCCAGACGCTGGCATTCATCCTCGTCATTGCAGCCCTCGTACAGATGGTGGAGATAATACTCAAGAAAGTGTCTCCCCCACTCTATCAGGCACTCGGCGTATTCCTTCCACTGATCACCACCAACTGTGCAGTGCTCGGTGTGGCCATCAGCGTCATCCAGAAGGACTATAGCCTGCTCATGTCACTCGACTATGCCATAGCATCCGCGCTTGGCTTCGGACTGGCGCTCATCCTCTTCGCAGGACTGAGAGAGCAGCTGGAGTTCGCCAACGTGCCAAAGGGACTGAAAGGCGTATCAATCACCCTCATCACAGCAGCGCTTCTGTCGCTCGCCTTCATGGGATTCTCTGGCGTAGATCAGGGTCTCAAAGGCGTGATGGGATTAGAATAAAGAGACATCCGTGTCTCTCGCATTTGGAGCACGGAGTATTTGTGTTTGTGTTGTTATCTCCTCTCGACGTGAGTCGGGGGGAGATTTTTTTTGTGGTGTCCGTTAATAAGCGCCACGCTCGACCCTTTGAGACGCTTTCTTCGCACATCTTATATTGATAGCGGAGCTCAGGCGAGCAAGCTCGGAACATAGCAAAGCGGAGAAAGTAGGTGCGACAGACCACAGACGGGGGCGTGAGCCCCCGGTAAATAGCCAAGTATAAAAGCCCTGCTTCCTATGCTTGAAAGTCGAGTCATTGATAAGCAACAATAACCTCTGAAATGTTCGTATTGATGTGCAACGAGACTATTTTTATCGTGTATCATACTGATTAACAGAGATATCTCTTTATAAAACTGTCGCGTATTAAAATTCAATTTTGAACACCCTACCTCTAAGGGGGAGGACGCTCTGTTAGGGACACAACAGGTAGTATGACAAAATGGCAGACTCAAACTATCTGATTATCAGGGCGTTGCAATAGTAGGTCTTTTAGGCTGTAAAAGACCTACTATTAGGAGGTAAAAGACCTACTATTACCGAGTAAAAGACCTACTATTAGAACGTAATAGTTATGCTGACAAAATGGCAGACCATTATCAGGCGAAAAAGATGAAGGAACTTTGCCTTGGATGTGCGATAAAAAAATGCTACCATTCAACCGCACAGATAGAAAAAATGCAAGTGAATTTTCTTTACTTTTGCAGCGAGCATATGCTCGGGGACGGGGACGTGGGCGTCCTCGCCCGCGTAAAATAAGGTTCGACCTGTTCGCCTACATAAAGGAGCTTCGTATCATTGCCGCTGACGCGGCATCGCGGGCGAGGACGCCCACGTCCCCCCCATTGCACAATACCACGTTATCCGCATACTCCGTTGCCTCTTCCATACAAGTGGGTGCTCGTTGATAGAGACTTGACACAAGCAAAAAAAATCCCAACTCCTGATTTGCAAAGAGTTGGGAAGGGATTCTTCTGTTTAGCGGACAGTAATAATTTCAGTATGGCCCCATTGAGGGCCGCCCCGCCGCCAGACATAAAATTGATGAAGGCGAGGCGCGATGGGGTTTATATTTGCGTCAGGATGCACTCAGTTCTAACGCACGAGGCGCACAGGCCGCCCGTAGCGGCGGTCGTTGCAGAACCAGCCCTTCCCCGAGCCGGCGTCCAATCCGTAGCCGCTGTACTCGTCGCGAGGCGTGGACGACCAGTAGCCGCCGGAACTGCCCACAAGGTAGACCTCGCCACTCCATCGGTAGCCCGCAGCGGGGAGGAACACCGACCCGCCATTTGAACCTATAAACTTACCACCCTTCACGCCGTTCTGAGTAGTCTCAGTATAGTAGCAGTTATTAACCAGTTCTTTTATCTGATCATACGATGGCGGGTTGTATCCCTGTGCTTCGTCAAAGGTAAGGTAGCTGCCATACTGCTCTGGGCTTGATGCCCCTATATTGCAACACGCCCATTTCGTACCGCTTGGCAGACTGAGGTCTATATAATGTGGATGATTGCCATCGGGGCAGGAGAACTCTACTTCCTTTAGTGTCAAAGAGATACTTTTTTCATCACCATAGTAGTATTGCGCATCACCTTTATACTTGACGTACCCCTGTAAGGATATGATGAATGTTAAAATATGCACGCTCACATAGCTTACAGAACCAGTTCTGGTGTAGGGCGACGATTGGGACTTGAGGGAAATTCGTGTAGCATTTCCGTCAGAGTTTTTATATACATATCCCCAATCTGCAATATCGGTATTGTCTTGCAGGGTAACAGTAAATTTATAGTAATGTGTAACATGATTGTAGCCACTGACATCTTTTGAGTATGTAGAGTCTGTCTGCTCAAAGTTGGTAATCTGAACTATTGAGGCAGTTGAGGATGTTGTAAACTCCATAAGTTCGTCAGCATAGTAATACTCCCCATCCTTGTAGGCGTATGCGCAACAGTAGTATTTCGTCTTTGGGGACAAGCCCTTTATCTCTACGCTGAAGTCACCGTCTGTTTTCTTATTAGCCGATGCATAGTTCCAATTCTGTGAACTTGGATTGTCTGAGTAGCAGATACCAGCATCTACTACAGCACCGTGTGAAATACCTTCAACAGAGCCTGTCACCGTAACACATGTTACAGATTTCTTCGTTACCTGTCCGTTGTACACCATCGGGTCAGCAGAGATTTCCACACCTTCGTCTGCTCGCATCTCTACTCCCATTAGGCTAACAAGCGGATATGCCGTGTAGTACCCTCCAGCAGGAAGTGCGGCAATACTGTATTCCAGACCGTTATTCTTCCAGTCTTCAATCTTACGATACGTTGCAGGGAAATAATAGGATTTGTACAGATTGTCGTTCTCATCATACAGTCCCCATCCAAGAGATACTTTGGGAAGAAGATTGCGATTGATATCGCCAGCGAGTTTGCCTGACCGCGTATCGTCATTTGGCGTCCATTTGAGATTTTCAAACTCTGGCACTACATACCAATGATTAAGGTCGTAACCTAAATCTAATGATATTGGCAGTTCCTGATGATCCTCAGCATGTGGCACATCACCTATCCATCGGTTTATTACGCACTGGTATCCTGGCACTACCTCAGCATTCAGCGACAGTGTCGCCTCTGAGTCTTTGATGGACGAATACAGACCTCCACCGCTCAATCCCTGTGTTGTCAGACTAAAGTCTCCTGAGTATTTTGGTCCAAGATATGCCGTCACGTCAGCACTTGCAATACGTTTATTGATTACTCCTATCTCAAGACGTACAGCCAAACCCGTAGATACAGAGCCGTCAAGACCAAGGCTTATCTCCGTATCATGCATAGTGGCTTTCCATTCATTTATTCCCTGTATTCCTTTTTCCTCTGTGTACGTAAATCCTGTCACTCCGCTTACAGTAAATGGCTGTGTAGCTGAAAGCTTAACCTCGCCTGAAGCTCTGAAGAAGAGTCCAAACCTTATAGCTCCATATAAACCGGGAACGCCTGTAGTGATAGGGATGCTGGCAGGAAGCCAATTTGGTTCGGGGGTGTAACTGCCATCTATCTTGCAATCTATGCTGGCAGAACCTTCATACGTCTGATGAACCATGACGTTTGCATAATTTTTCATGTTGTGTTCTATAACACATACGATGTATTTTAATACAATGTTAGGCTTGCATGAGAAACCGACAGGCCCCAGGGACAACTCAACATTGGGAAGCGGGAAACGGATACCTGCTGCGTTGCTTGTTGCGTACACATTTAAGCCCTTAGCACCTCCTGTCGCATTATCTTCCGGTTCTGAGGATGAAAAACCGACAGTTACCAGCTGTTTGTATATATCGGATAGAGATACTGCATCCACTTGATACTCTATCCCGTCAACATTGAGTGTACGCGAGGAAACACGTCCGGCAAAGCCTGTCTCAAAAGGAGCTTCATACGTTTCGGCAACGATGACCTGTCCAATCTCGGGCAGGAAAGCCTTAGGCGTAGAGCTCTTGAACGTTATAGAATTGTCTGTGACACTCACCACGTATGGAAGCCAGTTGTCATCCATTCGCATCACTTCCGGCTGATACTCCTTCTCCAACTGCACAAACGCAACGCTGTCTATTGCAGCCAAGGGGATTTTATATATGCTGTCAGCTGTATATACTATTTGGGTTACTACTTCATCATAGTGAACGGAGTCCGCATCATAGTATGAATAGGCTATGGAATCTACCTCATCACGGAAGAAGGCGTTGAACTGTCCGTCGTTGCGGTAGATGTAGAATGCCTCGCCTATGGTCTGCGCCATGCCGCTCAGGGCGAGGGAGGCTAATAATATAATAAGGTGTAGGCGCTGTTTCATCGTTTCGTGAATTTAGAGGTTTTACCATTTACGCTGAGCACATACACCCCTGCGGGGATAGAGGCGAGGGAGAGCGACACGTTGTCGCTATGGCGCATGAGGCGCGCCGTAACGCGCACGCCGCTGGCGTTATATACGGCCACGTCGTCGGTCTGGCTGATGCCGTGGAACACTAACTGGCCGTCCTCAAGGCTGTAGTCGGCATCGGCCTTCACAGCCTTGATGGCATCGGCAGACCCGCGATAGGTGAAGCGGAGGACATCCTCCTTCGGGTACTCCATATCAAGCACCGTGGAGGTGATTGTAACTTTGTCGCCAGCGAACTGGACTAACGGCATGTTGTAGAGTTCCACGTCGGTAGTGGTACCGTTGGCATGATGCAGAACCAGTGTCTGCGCCCCCACCCTGCCCGACATGAGTAGCACGACCAGCAGCAGAGCCGTGACCGTGAAGCATCTTGGAATAGTAGGATGTTTCATTAGAATGTGTTTAAGGCTACCCCCCAGCCGCCACAAGGGTTATGTAGATGAGTAATAGGAAAGCGTGGCGCTGATGTACCGCGTCTTCAAGTAGAGGTTGTGAGAAGTACCCAAAGATGCAGATGCAGTAAACCAGTCCACGCTATATATGCGTGAACCGTCATACTGTCCTTGAATCTCATAGAAGTTTCTCACATTTCCATTGGCAAGTCGAGCATAACGCTTCGTTATATCAATATGTCGCGTGAATCCACACTACGTATGGAACACAACGGCAAAGTTACGCATTTCTTTTCATTCGCACAAGAAAAGAAGACAGATTTTTGTGATTATTGACGTAGAAGGCAAAGGCAGAACCTATCGTTAGGTATCTGCTCGCAAAGTCAGGAAAAAGCCAATCAATGATTAGCCTTTTGCAATCGTCAGGAAGCCTTGATATTATAAATCCAAATCCTAATGACCGATTTGGCTTTATTTATAAGAGGGTCTTGATGTAGTCCTCAATGTCTCTGGCTGTAACATCGTAAGAGTCTATGCCCCGAATGTTCCAATACTCATGCTGCAAGTCGTTTATTGAGCTGCCGGGTTGCCATAGCCTTCACATAACTGCGAGGCCGTTTTGCATGGAAACAAACGATGAGTGTAGGTGCATGCAGGTCGGTGTAGGCGAATGTAGGTTACGTACATCAAGTAACATTTTTGTATTATCACTTTTCTGCGAAAATGTAGGAGAATGCAAAAAAAGGATTGAAATCATTATTTGTAATTGCGCCGAACGTTTGCACATTTCAAAACTTAATCGTACCTTTGTACCCGATATAGGTATTAAAACAAGAATAGAATTACAGCAATAATCAAGTACAGACGATATGAAGATTCTGATAATGAATGGCCCTAACCTGAATCTGCTTGGGGTTCGTGAGCCGGGTATATATGGCAACAGTTCGTTTGAGAGTTACCTGCCAAAGCTGCGGGAGCGCTATCCCGAAGTGGAGATAGAGTATTACCAGAGTAATGTGGAGGGTGAGATGATAAATAAGTTACAGGAGGTGGGGTTCAGTTATGACGGTATTGTGCTGAATGCCGGTGCCTATACCCATACGAGCATTGCCCTGCATGACTGCATCCGTTCGCTGCGCTGCCCTGTGGTGGAGGTGCATATCAGTAATGTGCATACACGCGAGGAGTTCAGGCATCATTCGTATCTGTCACCAGCCTGCAAGGGCGTGATATGCGGCTTCGGGCTGGACTCATACAGACTGGCGGTGGAAGGGTTGGTTAATGGCCCCACCCCGACCCTCCCCTAAGGGAGGGAGCCTCTCCCCCTACCCCCTCCCCCAAAGGGAGTAACCTCTCATCCCTGCCCCCTCCCCCAAAGGGAGGGGAGACGCTGATGTTAGTTTATAATTGCTTTAGATGTGAAGAGTCATACACAAAATCCTAACCATACGACGTTGAGCGGCGAGAGGCTACTTGACGATTACGTGTTGTCACACTCTGATGCGGAGCCGGAGTATCTGCACCAGTTGTGGCGCGAGACGAATATACGGTTGCTGCACGGACGCATGGCGAGCGGACACCTGCAGGGACGCCTGCTGAAGATGCTGGTGCAGATGGTGCGCCCTGAGAGCATCGTGGAGGTGGGTACGTTCTCCGGCTATTCAGCCCTTTGTATGGGCGAGGGTCTGGCATCACTTGGAGGCAACGGGCATCTGTGGACTTTTGAGACCAATGATGAGCTGGAGCCTTTTACACGAAAATGGATTGAGGAGTCGCCCTGGGCAGACCGCATTACTTTGATTATCGGTGATGCAGAGACGGAAGCGCCACGGGTAGCTAGGGAGCAGGGCATGACGTTTGACATGGCGTTCATCGACGGAGACAAGCGCACGTATATAGAGACATACGAGGCGCTGCTGCCATGCATGAGTCCAGGGGGTATCATGCTGGCGGACAATACGTTGTGGGACGGACACGTGACCGATCCCGATTACAGTCGCGACACGCAGACGCAGGGAATAAGACAGTTTAATGATTACATTGCAGCAGACAAACGAGTGAGCAGAGTGCTGCTGCCCCTGCGCGACGGACTGACGATTATCAGGAATAGCCCCCCTCCAGCTCCCCCCTTGGAGGGAGGGACGTAAACGAGACCACGAATTTCACGCGCTCGGCCCAAAGGGACGCTTGCGTAACAACATGGAGCAAGAATTTCACGAATTAACGAGTTAGCGAGTTAACGAATTGACAAATTGACAAATTAACGAGTTAACAAATTAGTAAAGAGTGGCCAAACACTAATGTCCTCTATCTCCTTCTAACTCCCTATTACTCCTTATTTCTCCTAACTTATCGGTTTCTTGATCCGTAGGCTATGCGGCGCTGCTGGAAGTTTGTAGCGCGGGCTTCGGAGTAGGGCGTCAGTTTGCCCGTGAGGTATTTCTCCATCATCAGACCACCGATAGGAACACCGTAGTCTGCACCAAAGCCACCATTCTCCACATAGACAGCAATGGCTATCTTAGGATTGTTCATCGGTGCAAAGCCCATGAACACAGAGTGGTCTTGTCCACGGTTCTGCGCAGTACCCGTCTTACCACAGACCTCAAAAGGCATGCTACCCAGAGCCTTACACGTGCCGCCGAGGACGGAACTGCGCATGCCTGCCACCACGAGTTCGTAAGCCTGTGCCGATGCTTTGGTGTAATGCTTGGTGGTGAACGCGGAATCGAGCGGCTCACCCTTTATAGACCTTACCACATGAGGCGTATAGAAATAGCCTCTGTTGGCAATGGTAGCCCCGAGATTGGCTATCTGAAGCGGCGTGAGGTTCACCTCGCCCTGGCCTATGGAGATAGAGATAATGGTCAGTCCGTTCCATGAGCCTTTGTAAGCATGGTCGTAGTATGCGCCGTTGGGAATCAGTCCGCGCTTCTCTCCCGGCAGGTCTATGCCGAGCCTATAGCCGAAGCCCATGCTGACCATGTAGTCGCGCCAGGTGTTCATGGCATTCAATGCGCTGCCATACTTGGAACGGTTGCCGATCATGTGGTACAGTCCCCAGCAGAAATAAGCATTGCACGACGTTGACAAAGCGCCAACGAGAGCTATGGGTGAGGAGTGTCCGTGACATCCCACGTGGAGACCTCTGTATGAGAATCCGTGGTGACAGGGGAAGGCAGTAGTGGAGTTCACGATACCCTCTGTCAGGAATGTCAGCGCCTGAGAGGTCTTGAAGGTTGAGCCCGGCGGGTACTGTCCCATGATGCTGCGATTGAGAAGCGGTTTCCACGCATCGCGCTCCAGGAGCTGATGGTTCTTACCACGCTTGCGACCCGTCATAAGGCTCGGGTTGTAGGTGGGTGATGACACCATACACAGTATCTCGCCCGTCTGTGGGTCTATGGCCACAATACTGCCTATCTTGCCCTCCATCAAACGCTCGCCAAGTGCCTGCAGCTCTATGTCGATGCCCAGAGTGAGGTCCTTGCCCGCCACGGGCTTGCGGTCATATTTGCCATTCATATAATGCCCCTGCACACGACCGCGGGCATCGCGAAGGAGCACCTGCATGCCCTTTTCGCCACGCAGCTGCTTCTCGTAAGAGCGTTCCACACCGAGTTTGCCTATATAATCGCCACGCTGATAGTATTCGTCTTCCTCTATGTCATGCTGAGACACCTCGGCGACATCACCCAAGACATGCGCCGCATAAGGATACTGATACTGACGCAGGGTGCGGCGCTGAACGGAGAAGCCGCGGAAGAGGAACAGCTTCTCGCGAAAGATGGCAATGTCCATCTCGTCGAGCTGAGTCATGAAGACCTGGCTGACAAACTGCGAGTAGCCCGGGTTCTTATTGCGATCCTTTATATCGTCCATGCGCTGGATGAAGTATTCCTTAGTGATGCCCAGGGCCTGGCATACGCCCATGGTGTCAAGATTGTCCTTTGCCTCGCTCATCACCACCATGACATCGTAGGAAGGCTGGTTATAGACGAGCAGCTTGCCATTACGGTCATAGATGACACCGCGGGCAGGATAGTCTATCTTCTTGAGAAAAGCATTGGAGTCGGCACTCTTACGGTAGTCCTCGCTCACCACCTGGAGAGCGAAGAGACGCAGGATATAGACAATGACAATCAGCATTGCCGCACCAGCTATGACGTATTTACGGTAAGAGAAGTCAGTGAACAAAACAAAACCTCACCCCGGCCCTCCCCAAAAGGGAGGGGGAAGGGGACTGCGAATTATGAATTAAACATTATGCATTATGCATTATGAATTATGCATTGTGAATTTAATTATGCATCAAATAAACCCTATTGCAAGGATTAGGATATACGTTAAGAGTCCGCTGCTACCAGCAATCATCAGCAGATATACCCAATCATGCAGGGTGAACGCATCGAGTCCGAAGTATATGATACAGTAGAGGAGCACCAGGCAGAAGGCGTAGAAGGAATACTTCCAGAAGCCCATTGTACGCATGGACGGTTTGAAGTCCTCCTCGTCCTCGCGGCCCAGGAACAGTTCCAGGAAATAGCGCTGTACGAACCCTACTGCCGTGAGCGAGGTCATGACAAGGCCTGCGGAATTGGAGAATGTATCTACCAGCGCGCCCAGGACGAAGCACATCACCAAGCGCATCCAATGCGGCAGGTTGCGGGGAAGCATGAGCACGAACCATACGTACATCAGAGGCGTTGCAATACCCATGACATGGATACTGTTGAAGAGAAGCCCCTGAGCCAAGGCAAGGAGGATTATGTAGGCGATGTATCTCACTGTGTTATTATCTATCGGTTGGTAAGTGCCAGCGTGTCAGAAGCATGACGCAACAGCTCCACCTGTTCGGTCACCTTCTCATTGTCTATCACCATGACGTCACGCAAAGTAGAGAAGTCGGTGTAGAGGTGCACCTGTATGCGGTATGACACGCCATCGGGGGAGTTGTACACATGTATTATCTTTCCTACGGGGATACCCTCGGGGAATACTGTGGAGTAGCCGGATGTGACTATTCTCTCGTAAAGCTTGAAGCGTGCATGACGCGGCACGTCATCCACGAATGCCATATTGCTTGCCCCTCCGGTCCAGTGCAGGTAGCCGAAGTAGCGGCGGCGCTCTATCATGCAGCTGATGCTGGACTGGGAATTGAGCACTGGTATAACAACGGAATAGTGAGGGCCGGCCTTATAGACAATGCCCACGACGCCGTTGCCAGATACAACGCCCATGTCCTTGTCCACACCGTCTGCCGTACCCTTGTCTATGGTAAGGAGGTTGTCCTTCAGGTGCAAACTGTTATGGACCACCTTTGCGGGTATCAGCTTATAACCCGCAAGGGGACTGAGGGAGTCTCTGCGGGTAGAATCGGTATATTGCTCCAACTCCTCCTGCAGCTGCTTCACACGGAGGTTGAGATAGACATTGGCACTGGTCAGCTCTTTGTTGGCCTGAGTCAGGTCAAAGAACGTGGTAACCTTTGACTTACCCTCATAAATCCACCCCACCACGGTGTTGGTAGATGAGATGAACGAGGCACGCTGATACCCGTCACGTGAGAAAAAAAGGGTAAGCCCTATCACCTCAAGCAAGAGGAATAGGGCCCAATGGTAATGGTCTATTATGAAATTAATAAGATTTCTCAAGTCCGATTATCTCATAAGGAAAGAGAAATTATTGATATTCTTCAGTGCAACGCCTGCACCGAGAGCCACACTGCGTAGCGGATCCTCTGCCACATGGAAGGGGATGCCTATCTTCGCCTCCAGACGTTTGTCCAGACCGCGAAGCAATGCGCCGCCACCACTAAGCCAGATACCGTTCTTCACGATGTCGGCATACAACTCTGGCGGTGTCACCTCAAGAGCTGAGAGCACAGCAGCGTCAATCTTTGCCACAGTCTTGTCTATGCAGTGAGCTATCTCCTTATAGTCCACGCTAACTTCCATTGGAAGAGCCGTGATACGGTTTGGACCGTAAACGGTATAATTCTCCGGAGCCTCATCACCAAGATCTGACAGTGCAGAGCCTACATTTATCTTGATACGCTCAGCCATACGCTCTGAAATACGCATGTTATGCTGGCGTGACATGTACTCTTGAATATCTGCCGTGAGTTCATCGCCTGCCACACGGATAGAGGTGTTGCTGACAATGCCACCCAGCGAGATGACGGCAATCTCAGTTGAACCGCCACCGATATCAACTATCATGTTGCCCTCTGGTGCCTCTACATCTATGCCGATACCGATGGCTGCTGCCATAGGCTCAAAGATGAGATAGACATCACGTCCGTCAGCGTGCTCGGCAGAGTCACGCACAGCACGCAGCTCTACCTCGGTGCTGCCTGAAGGCACACCAATGACCATACGGAGCGATGGTGAGAACAAGTGTCGGCCTGCAGGAACCATCTTGATAAGACCACGTATCATCATCTCGCAAGCGGAGAAGTCGGCTATAACGCCGTCTCTCAGCGGACGAACAGTCCTGATGCGGTCATTGGTCTTCTCATACATACTCTTTGCCGCCTCACCTACTGCAATCATCTGATTGGTATCGCGGTCTATTGCTACGACGGAAGGTTGGTCAACGACAATCTTATCATCCTGCATGATGATAGTATTGGCCGTGCCCAAGTCCATCGCTATTTCTCTTGTGAAAGAAAAAAATCCCATTTAATTTTCTAACTTCTTAAGTTTTCTAAGGTGGGTTCTATCTATTCCCACCGTGATATTGATATATCTGACAGAGCTAATTATTGGAGCCTGCCTTAAGTTCCGGAGGCCTTAACATATACTGATACCCGTCCCCCGGGGATTCTTTAGCTGCTGTGTCTCTGCATGTCACATCCGTCACCTCTGAGTGCAGAGCAGGATGCCGTGCAGGGCACCTTCTTCGTTTTACTTCTCAAACCATGCGTGTATGGCTGTATCGTAATGTGAGCTGACGCCGAAAGCGCGCGTTGCAAACATTCTGCGATCCTCGATATCGGTCTGTGCGCCCTTATTGTTCAGAATGTCAAGAAGAACGCCATACTCTGCCTTTGAAGGAACAATGACTACGTCCTTGAAGTTCTTGGCACCGGCACGTATCAGCGAGATGCCGCCTATGTCTATCTTCTCAATGATATCAGCCTCAGATGCACCACTGGCAACGGTCTGCTCAAATGGGTACAAGTCAACGATAACGAGGTCTATCTCAGGAATCTCATACTTAGCCATCTGCTCCTGGTCACTCTCCAGGCCGCGGCGACCCAGTATGCCACCGAATATCTTTGGGTGAAGAGTCTTCACACGACCGCCAAGGATGCTGGGATAAGTCGTAACATCCTCTACTGCCTGGCACTCATAGCCCAGAGACTCAATAAACTTCTGTGTTCCACCTGTAGAGAGGAACTTCACTCCTTCTGCATTTAACTTTGCAAGCAATTCATCCAAACCGTCCTTGTGAAACACACTGACAAGTGCGGTCTTAATCTTCTTTACTTCTGACATATATCTTTTACCTTTACAAAAAATACGACTTATGGATTTTATCCACACTGGGATATTTCGCAGCAAAATTACGAAAAAGTTATGATATACACAAATTTTGCCTACATATTTCATTAAAACTCAATAAAACTTGACTCATCTGTTGGCGCGACGGCATAAAAGTCTTACCTTTGTAAGCGTATGATACATCTACGACATTTAGCCCACCGAATTGTCGTCACTTGTCTGTTGCTGCTGCCCATACATGCTGCAGCGGCAATGTTGCGCCTACCCTCTCACGAGGAAGGAGACTCTAAGAAAGCGACATCATCATCAACAACCGCGAACGGACAGAAGGGAAAGGCCTCTTTCTATTCGCGGCGTGCTAATGGAGCACGCACGTCTTCAGGAGTCAGACTGAATAACGACTCGTTGGTCTGCGCCCACAAAAGCCTCCCATTCGGCACATTGCTCTTAGTAAAGAACCCAGCCAACGGCAAGGAAGTGGTTGTGGAGGTCATTGACAGAGGGCCTCACGTCAAAGGGCGCATCATCGACTTATCGTATGAAGCAGCCCGTCGCCTCGGCATTATAGCAGCAGGCGTAGCGATGGTTGAGGTCTCAGTCTATGACCCGGACCTACATGTACCCATGCGTCCGAAAGAGAATTCGCTGCCTGTATTGGAGTTTGAGATATCGACTCCGAAGGACAACGGGATACTAAAACTGGAGTATTGAGGACCCTGCCCCCGATGGGGGAGAAGAGGTTTATTCGTAGTGCATAATGCATAATTCATAATTAACACTACTTTCTCTAGTTGATAAACGCCCTGCTCCAGGCTTTCCTCGTCATATTACCGCTAAAGATAAGCAGCATGCGAAGAGGGGCAAAAGTCGAATAAGACGATTACCAAAGGCTGGTAAACTGATTACCAAGGCTTGGTAACCGCATTACCAAGGCTTGGTAACTCAATTACCAAAGCTTGGTAATATGTCAGAACTACTCCGCTCGGCACTCCGTGACGCTTGCGTAACAACGTGGAGCAAGAACTACTGACTACTTGAGAAACTTGAATTAATAATGCACAATGCGTAATTTGTGAGGAATGAGGGATGAGAGAAGAGGTAGTAAGGACGAGAGAGGATATTGGATAATACGATAAAACGCTTATTTACTCGCTTGAAAGACTATACTGACGCCGAACTGGCACAAATACTGGACCAACCCATCATGCACACCGTTTCTGAGGTAGCAGATGAGTTGGGATTGGAGTGTTATGTCGTTGGAGGGTACGTGAGGGACATCTTCCTTGAACGCCCATCTGACGACATCGATTGTGTTGTGGTAGGCTCAGGCATCACGATGGCACGTGCCGTAGCAAAGCGACTGGGACGGAAAGCACATCTCTCCGTATTCAAAAATTTCGGCACGGCACAAGTGAAATACGGCAAGCAAGAACTGGAGTTTGTCGGTGCCCGACGTGAGTCCTATCAGCGTGACTCACGCAAGCCAATCGTGGAGGACGGCACATTGGAGGATGATCAGAACCGCCGCGATTTCACCATCAATGCTATGGCTATCTGCCTCAACAAAGCGCGCTTCGGCGAGCTTGTAGATCCTTTCGGCGGGCTTGACGACCTTTGGGACGGTATCATACGCACACCGCTGGACCCGGACATCACATTCTCTGACGACCCCTTGCGCATGTTGCGCTGCATACGCTTTGCCACACGATTCAAATTCTATATCGAAGAAGAGACCTTTGACGCTCTCTCACGCAATGCCGAAAGGCTGAAAATCATCTCTGGCGAACGCATCAGCGAGGAGTTGAACAAGATTCTCATGACCGACACCCCGTCTCGCGGCTTCGTTGACCTGCAACGCTCAGGGCTCCTGGACATTATCTTGCCCGAGCTGTCTGTGATGGACATGGTGGAAGAGCGCAACGGCAAAGCCCACAAGAACAACTTTTACCACACGCTCGAAGTTCTTGACAACGTTGCTAAGAGCACCAATCCGGCCAACACACCAACTGTTGTAGCAGACAACTCAACAGAAGGAACGGACATCGGCACAATCTCTGCGACCATAAACCCCAATAATATCCTTTGGCTCCGCTGGGCTGCATTGCTTCACGACATTGGCAAGCCTCGCAGCAAGCGATGGGACAACCTGCAGGGATGGACCTTCCATGCCCACAATACCATCGGTTCCAAGATGGTGCCAGGCATATTCAGGAAGCTCAAACTGCCACTTGACAGCAAGATGAAATACGTGCAAAAGCTTGTGGATTTGCACATGAGACCCATCATCATAGCTGACAGCGAAGTGACCGACAGCGCCGTTCGCAGGCTGCTCAACGATGCAGGAGAGGACATTGACGACCTTCTCACGCTCTGCGAGGCCGACATAACGAGCAAGAACGAGATACGCAAGCGCAACTTCCGGAATAACTATCTGCTTGTACGCCAAAAGATTGAAGACTTGAAAGCACGTGACTATGTACGCCTGTTGCAGCCCGTCATTGACGGAAACGAGATTATGGAGCTCTTCAATCTGAAGCCATCGAAGGAGGTTGGTGATCTGAAACAGTTCCTAAAAGACGCGGTTCTTGACGGCATCGTAGAGAATGAGCGCACGGCACTCATGGAGCTACTCATGAACAAAGCCAAGGAAATGGGATTGGCTTAAACCCAAATCGGTCATTAGGATTTCTCGGCACTGTATGGCAGTGAGAAATCCTTCAGTTTTTCCCATATAGAAAGGAACGATTGTCGAGTCTTAAGCGACCTTGCCAAGTACAGGATGTGCTTATCCTTTGTTTTCCC
>JAEEGL012618061.1_pt1 | contig 24809 bp, 18 predicted proteins | sample 9134231 | NCBI WGS metagenome assembly JAEEGL01 (sample SAMN16246548, study PRJNA631951) | gut metagenome | biome: gut microbiome; feature: rumen; material: fiber-attached | host: Bos | place: Iran: Karaj | collected 2018-10
AGCTGACCCGCGACCACTCGATGGTCCAGGAGATGGTCGACAAGGGGGCCATCACTGCCGAGGACGCGACGCACTCGCCGATCCGGAACATCATCACGAGGGCGGTCGGCGTCGATACCTACGTCGATGCCGACATCATTGGGGTCGATACCTCTCCCGAGAACGGCGAGGCCGGATACCTCATGATCTGCTCTGACGGCCTATACACCTGCGTGCCGGCGGAAAAGATCCTGTCGGTGCTCTCCAGCGGCAACACGATAGCGAAAAAAGCCGACAGGCTCGTATCCGCCGCCAGAAAAGCCGGCGGGCCAGACAATATAACGGTCTTACTGATCGAGCTCTGAGCCGGCGCCTGCGTGAAGCGCCTCACCGGCAGCCCGCATGCCGCGCCCGCACGAATCGGGCGTAGCGGCAAATCCCTGTGACGAATAAACGGAAAACATAAACAGCATGGACAACGTAAGAAAGAAAGAATACGAGCGCTTCCTCGGCAAGACCCTCGACGCCAGATACCGGCTCGAGAAGCTCCTCGGAAGCGGCGGAATGGCATATGTCTTCAAAGCCACCGATCTCGACAGCGGCAAGCCCGTCGCGGTCAAGATCATAAAGGAGGAGGCCTCCCGCGACCGGGAAGTCCTCCGCCGGTTCATGAACGAGTGGAAAGCGGTCTCGATGCTCTCTCATCCGAACATCGTGTCGGTATTCGACATATCCATCAGCGGCGACGTAAAATATATAGTTCTCGAGTATGTCGAGGGCATCTCTCTCCGCGACTACATGGACAAGCGCGGCGCGCTCAGCTTCGACGAGCTCGAAGGCTACACCGAGCAGATCCTGGCTGCGCTGGCGCACGCCCATTCGAAGGGCATAGTCCACCGGGACATCAAGCCGCAGAACATCATGCTCCTGAAGAACGGATACGTCAAGGTCACCGACTTCGGCATCGCGAAGCTGCCGAACGCCGAGACCGGCACCGTGTCCGAGAAGGCGATCGGCACCGTATACTACATCAGTCCCGAGCAGGCCGAGGGCGAGAACATCGATTCCCGGTCCGACCTCTATTCGCTCGGCATCATGATGTACGAGATGGCGACCGGCAGGCTGCCCTTCGACGACGAGACCGCTATGTCCGTCGTCATGATGCACATAAATGCCGAGCCGGTCCGGCCGCGCGAGATCAACCGGAAGATCCCGAAAGGACTCGAGACTCTGATCATGTCGTCGATCGCGAAAAAGCCCGAAGACAGATACCAGAGCGCGCTGGACATGTTCAGGGAGCTTCGCAGACTGAAGCGGAACAGACGCGCGAAAGTCATGACGCCCGCGCGCATCAAGGCCGAGACGAGATCGGAGAAGAACCGCGCCGAGAACCCTCCGAGCCGGTCGATGACCCCCGTCATCATAGGGATCGCGCTGGCGCTGCTGCTGGTAGGCATCGTTTCGGCGTTCACCGTCCTAGACAGGCTCAACATAGGCACTCTCGGCGGAAAGAGCGTCACCGTGCCGAACGTCGAAGGCGGGATGTACATGTCCGAGGACGAGCTCGGCGACAAAAAGCTATACGGCGAGCAGCTCGAGACGCTCGGCCTCGGCTCCGATTTCAGGCTCGAGGTCGAATACGTATTCTCCGAGGATCACCCCGCCGGAACTATAATCAAGCAGAATCCCAACGGCGGCGCCAGCCGCAGGAGCCCCTGCACCGTCACGCTGACGGTCAGCAAGGGCGTCGAGACAGCCGTACTTGAGGACTTCACCATAATGGACTGGCGGATAGCGCAGACGTCGCTGCGTTCAAGCGGATTCACCGTGCTCGTCGTGCGCGAGTCGAGCCTCGTCATCCCGTCGGGCTATGTCATAGCCACCGATCCGGAGCCGGGGACGAAAGTCGAAGTCGGCAGCCGCATCACGCTGCGCGTGAGCATCGGGACCGAGGCCTCGGTATTCGTTCTGCCCGACTTCACCGGCATGACCGAGCCCGAAGTCATGAAGGTCCTCGACGAGCATCAGATATATGTCGGCAACGTGATCTACACCAGGTCGTCGATGCCCGCCGGCAGCATCATCAGCCATGAACCCGCCGAGGGCGGCGCGCTCTACACCGGCGCGTCGGAGGTGGACTTCGTGGTCAGCGGCGGCCCCGACTTCAACACCAATGTCTATCCCGACGTCCGCGGTCTCACCTCGGACGAGGCGATAGCCAAACTCGAGGTATACGGACTGACGGGCAGGGGCATATTCGTCAAGAGCAGCAGGGAGGTCGGCACCGTCGTGGTGCAGTCACCCTCCCCCGACGCGGATATCGACGCCGAACTCACGGAGGTCATCCTCAATGTGAGCGGAGGTCCCGAATACGACCGCACGCTCGCGATGTACAACGTCTGCAACCTGTCTCTCGAAGACGCCGAACTGCTCATCAACTACGGCTTCGAGGGCTTCGCCGTGCCGCGCATAGCCGTGATCTACAAGAGAGACGACGCTCCAGCCGGCACCGTCATAGCGCAGTCCCCCGCTCCGAAGACGAGGGTGGACATCGCTTCGGGTTACGTCAACGTGTCTCTCACCGTTTCGGGAGGTCCCGACTACACCGTGACCGTCACGGTGCCCGATACCGTCGGGATGGATTACGAGGATGCCGTGTCGCTCATGCTCGAATGCGGCATTGAAGCAAGGATACTCTACCGCGCTGACACCGCGGGGGAATACACCGTCTTCGGACAGTCGGCCGCTCCCGATACCGAGATCACCGGCCTGGAGGGAACGATAACGGTCGACATCTACGTCAGCCGCGGGCCCGGATACACCGGTCCCGAGATCGAGGTCCCGGAGACCGAACCGCAGACCGAACCGCAGACCGAACCGCCGGAGGAGACTTCGGCGGAGACTCTCCCCGAAGCGACGCCATGAAGCCGTTTTTCAAACGGAAACCCGAAGGTAGCCGTTCTATCGAAGGCAGCCGTTCTGACGAAGGCAGCCGTTCTGACGAAGGCAGCCGTTCTGACGAAGGCAGCCGCGCCAGCGGCGGCAAAGCCGAAAAGGCGGTGAAGATATCGATCTTAGGCCTGCTCGTGCTCCTCGCCGCCGCGGCTGTATTCACAGTGATACGGGCCGTCGGACTGAAGACGGGGGTCATCGACAACGGAATCTCGGCCGAAGAGCTGATAAAAAAGTACGACAGGGCGTCGGTGCTCGTGGTGTACGGCTCGGAGGATGTCTGGGCGGAGAACGTTGCCGGGAAAGTGACTTCAAAGCTGTCCTCGGTCGATTCCCTGGAGGTCAGGGCGGTCCCGGACAGCGGATACGACGCCGCGGCGGACGCCGCGAGCCTTACGGTGCTCCTGGGATACACCTCGCAGAATGAAGAGAGCTATTTCGACGCGTGGCTGCGTCTCGGCCCCGACGGCTGGGAGATCGCCCGCGCCGACGGCGGCGAAGGAGACGGTATAACCGTCAGCCTGCTCGCGATGAGCGAGGAGGCCGCGATACAGGCCGCCGACAGATTCACCGACTATTTCGCGATATACAGCAGGCTCAACCGGTTTTTCGGCACGATGTACAGGACGAGCGTCTCGGAGAAGCTGCCGCAGGCTCCGGTATTCCTGGATCAGGGCGCAGGTGTCCTGGTGATCTCCCGGCCTTCGGTCGGGGGCGAATCGCTGAAGGCGATAGAGAGCCTGATAGGCAAAACTTCGCCGTCAGCCGTGATCTTCAACGGAGGACTCGACTGCGGAAAGACCGACCCCGCCGAGATCAGAGAGGCGTGGACCGCCATATCCGAGCAGCTCGACAGCCTGGGGACCCGCTGGTTCTGCATAGAGGGCCCCGACGGCTCCGAACTTGCCGCGGCCTCGAAGGAGGCCGCGGGGATCATTGCCGACATCGGAGGGAAGGACGTCATCATTCCCGATGAGGGAAGGTGGCTTATCAGCGCGAAAGACGGCGTGCCGGAGGCCGCCGTGCTGGCGGTCGGAGCAGGACTTGCTTCCGGCTACCCCGACACCGAGGGGCCGTCGCCCGGCATCTCCGCCTTCCTCGCGGCCATGCGGCGCGGAGCCGGCAGGGATATATCCGCCGCGGCGGTGTTCCCCGGCCTTGTGAGCGGGATCCTTGAGGCGTATACGTCGGAGCTCACATCCGGGGAGCTTAACGGAATGGGAATCTGGGACCGCGAAGTGACCTGCCTTCCCGCCGCTTCATCCGTTCTTATGGGCGAACTCGCCGGCCGCGGATTCAGCGATTTCGTGTTCTACGCCGGAAACAACAATATCTCGGCCGTGAAGGACTGCGCGAGCGGAGCTTTCCCCGGGATCTCGTTCGCGCTGTGCGGCTGCGCCGACTACTCCTCGTACGGGCTGGGCGGGCGCTACGCCTTCCACAACAGCCTGCGAGGCGGAGCGTTCCTCGCACTCGAGGAGGACGCCGGCGAAGACGGAAAGCGGGACTTCTCACCCGAATTCGTCCTCGCCCCGGCTTCGGAGAACGCCCGATGAGGACCGTCGAAGGACGCGTCATACGGGCAGTCGGAGGACTGTTCGGAGTCCTCACCCGCGAAGGAGAGAGCTTCGACTGCCGAGCCCGCGGAGTGCTGAAACTGGACGGCCCCGTGCTGCCGGGCGACATCGTGACAGTCATGCTGCCCGACGGGGCGGCTGACGGGAGAGGAGCCGCGGCAGGTGCGTCGATCACCGGTGTCGCAGAGCGGAAGAATGTCTTCATCAGGCCGCCGATGGCCAATATCGACATCCTTTTCGCCGTCTGCTCGGCCGCGAGACCCGAGACTTCGCTGCTGACGCTCGACAAGCTGCTCGCGGCGGCCGAATACAGGGATGCTGCGGCGGTGATCGTAGTGACGAAGTCCGACCTGTCGGAGGATTCCGCCGGCAGGCTGGAGGACATATACCGGAGGTCCGGCTATCCCGTCTTCAGGACGGGATTCGGGCAGGACGGCGCTGAAGGACAGACCTGCGGCGTCGCCGGCCTCGGACGGTTCATCGCGGAGACGCTCCCCGGAAAGACCGCGGCATTCGCCGGCGCGTCCGGCGCCGGAAAGTCGACCCTCCTCAACCGCCTTTTCCCCGGCCTCGGCCTCGACGCCGGAGAGGTCAGCCGCAAGACCGGACGTGGCAGGCACACCACCCGGAAGGTCGAACTGTATCCCGCTCCCGGGATTCCCGGCGCCTTCATCGCCGACACACCCGGGTTCTCGATGATAGATTTCACGAATTTTGACTTTATCCCGGCGGAGGCGCTCCCCGACTGCATGCCCGACTTCGCTGACTGCTATCCCGACTGCCGCTGGCCCGACTGCACACACACCGGCGAGGCCGACTGCGGCGTCGCGAAGGCAGTAAGAGAGGGCAGGATAGCGCCGTCGAGGCACGAGAGCTACAGGGAGATGTACCGCCTCCTGAAGGGAAAGCGCAAATGGAACTGAGCCGGAGCGCCGGCTGCGCAGCGGATATGTCGTCCGGCGCGTGAAGGCCCGAGGGCCGGAAACGGAACTGAAATGGGATCAAAAGCATTCATCTACACCGGCGGGGAGATCTCCCCGGAGTACATAATAGAGCATCCTAAGGGCGACGACCTGGTCATCGCGGCCGATTCGGGCTACCGCAATGCCGTCCGCCTCGGCGAGAAGGTCGCGGTACTCATCGGAGACTTCGATTCGCTCGGACAGAACAACGTCCCCGACGGCCCCGAGATCGTCCGCCTCAACACGGTGAAGGACAACACCGACACCCAGGCGGCCGTATCCCTTGCGCTCGAGCGGGGAGCCGATCAGATCGTTATCGTGGGCGGCCTCGCCGGACGTCTCGACCATACGCTGGCCAACCTCTTCATCCTCGAATACCTGTATTCGAAGGGCGTATGGGCCGTCATCACCGACGGCAGGTCAAGGGCACGCTTCATGCGCTCGTCTTCGACGCTCATCGGGCGCAGCCCCTACCGGTATCTGTCGGTGGTCGCTGCCGACAGCAAAGTAAAGGGCGTGGAGATAGACGGCTGCAAATACCCGCTCAAGGGCGGGCGCATCGACAGGACCGTGCAGTATGCGGTCAGCAACGAGATCGAAGGCAACTGCGCTCTGATCTCGGTCCGCTCCGGCGGAGTATTCATAATAGAATCGCGCGACGCCTGAGCGCGCGGAAAGACGGTTAAAGGAGAGCGAAAATGGCTGAGATCAACGAAACCTACGAGTACAGCGTAGCCCAGAAAGCCGAGGGCAAATGGAGATGGCGCAGGGCCGGCCTCATCGCACTGTACGTGCTCATGCCGCTGATCACCCTGATCCTGATCATGGGCCCGCTGAAGGGAATGGTCTACATGGGCGCGTTCATCGTGCTCGCCGACGCTGTGCTCATCTTCTTCACCTGGAGACTTGTGAGCGTCGAGTATTCGTACGAGGTGACTTCGGGAAAAGTGACCTTCACACTCATACAGAACGCGTTCAACCACAGGATAAAGAAGCCGAAGGCGGAGTTCATGCTCCGCGAGTGCTCTCTCATCGCCCCGCTGCGCGATCCGGAATACGAGGCGAAATACCGGGAATACGCTCCCGAGACCGTGATCTGCGCACTCTCGAGCGAGAAGGCGGAGGACGCTTATTTTGCCCTTTACACCGGCGAGGACGGGAAGCGCTGCGCCTTCCTCTTCGAGGCGACGAACGACATGCTGAAGCGCTGCCGCTTCTACAACAGGGAAGCGACCGTCGTCCGCACGATGAGGTACTGATGGGCTGCACGGAATCCGGACGCCGGGGACGCGCCGCGAAGACTGATCTCGGGGTCATAGGCTCGATGGACTGCGAGGTCTCGCTGCTGCTACGGAGCCTTGACGGCCTTCGCGAGGAGAAGGCGGGACTCGTCACATTTTACACCGGCAGGCTGAACGGAGCCCGCACCGTCGTCGCGAAGGCCGGCGAGGGCAAGGTGAACGCCGCCTCGTGCGCGGCCGCGATGGCCGTGCGGTATTCGCCCCGTGTGATTGTCAATACCGGGTGCGCCGGCGCGCTCGACCGTTCGCTCCGGGTGAACGACACCGTCGTGGCGACGGAGGCTGTCGAGTACGACCTCGACTACGGCCTCCTCGGACACCCCGGCGGGACGGTCTTCTTCCCGGACGGGACGTCGCTCATCGCGATGCCGGCCGACAGGGAGGTCGCCGACATGCTCTGCGAGGCGGGAAGGATCCTCGGCATCGATTGTGTGAGGGGTACCGTCGCGACGGGAGACCGGTTCGTCAGCGACCCGGCCGTCAAGGCGGCGATCTCTGAACGGCACGGCGCCGCGGTCTGCGAGATGGAGGGCGCCGCGGTGCTGCACGCCTGCCGTCTGTTCGGTATAAGATGCGGGATCGTCAGGTCGGTCTCCGATCTTGCCGACGGAGACGCCGGAGTCAGCTTCGCGGAAGTCGCCGCGACGGCGTCCGGGACATCGGCAAAGCTGGTCGCGGCATTTGCGGGTCTGATAAGAGACCGGCGGCTCTGAAAAGCGGGATCCCGGTCCGGCAGGGACCGGTGATCCGAACAGATCGAAATACAAAATCCACTGTGTTTCCTTCCGCGGCGGCGCGTTCCGTCCGGAAAGGAAAACGAAAGGTCTTAACATGGCAGTTTCGCTACCGTCATCATTGCAGAATATCCTTGCGTCGATCCGGAAAAATCGCGCGGAAAAGAAACCGAAAGGCGGAAACATGGCAATCTCACTACCGTTTTCGCTTACGAAAAAACCCACCTACTATCCGGCCAAGCCGTTCGACACCCTCCGGGACGCGCTTAGAGCGTCCGAGAGGCAGTACAGCGAACGCCCCGCCTTCCTGCAGAAGGAGAAGGGAAGCTGGAGGGCTTATACCTACGCCGAGTTCCTCGATCTGACCGAAGGCCTGGGCACCGAACTTTACGCTCAGGGCATGGGGGGAGGGACCTTCCTCGTCATAGGCGAAAACTCGATGGAATGGGGCTGCGCCTACCTGGCGACGGCCGGCGGGCTCGGGGTCGTCGTTCCGATCGACAGCGAGATACCCGAGGAGGAGTTCCGTATGATCGCCGGTGAATGCCAGCCGACCGCGATCTTCTACTCCGAGAAACAGAAGGCCAAGGCCGAATGGCTGCCGCCCGAGATCAGACGCATCTGCTTTACCGAGATCGCGGGGCTGGCAGAGTCGGGCCAGCGCAGGATATACGACGGCGACACCCGCTATGTCAGTCTCAAGATCGACAGCGAGGCGCTCGCGGTGCTCCTCTACACGTCGGGCACCACCGGCCGTCCGAAGGGCGTCATGCTCTCGCAGAAGAACATATGCTCGAACATATCCGACATCGCGACGATGCTCTGGCACGAGCCGGACGACATCTTCTTCGCCGTCCTGCCCTTCCATCACGCTTATCCCTGCACCACTTCGCTCCTTTTCCCGCTCTGCCGGGGCTGCTGCGTCGCGGTCTGCCAGGGACTGCGGTATATCACCCGCGACATTCAGGAGGTCAAGCCGACGATAATCCTCGGAGTACCGATCCTCATCGAGACCGTTTACCGCAAGATAATGATCAATATCCGCCGGAAGGGCCCGAAGACGGAAAAACTCGTCTCTGCTCTCGTAAAGCTCACCGGCAACAACATGGCGCTCAAGCGCCGGGTCTTCGCTGAGATCCACGATTCGCTCGGAGGCAGGGTCAGGCTGATCATCAGCGGCGGCGCCGCGGCCGATCCCGCCGTACTGAAGGGGCTGCACGGCTTCGGATTCCTGGCGATCCAGGGCTACGGCCTCACCGAGTGCGCGCCGCTCGCCGCCGTCAACAAGGACGACGCCTTCAAGTTCGAATCGGCCGGGCTTCCCACGCCCCACGGTGTGCTCGACATCTACGACGTCAAGAGCGACGGCACCGGCGAGATCCGGTACAAGGGCGACAACGTCATGCTCGGCTACTACAAGAACCCCGAAGCCACCGCCGAAGTGCTTCGCGACGGCTGGTTCTACACCGGCGACATCGGCTACATCGACCGTGACGGCTTCTTATACATTACCGGACGCAAGAAGAACCTGATCGTCACGCTGGGCGGAAAGAACGTCTCGCCAGAGGAGCTCGAGGACCATCTCTGCCGCAACAGTTTCGTCGCGGAGGCTGTCGTCGTGGCATATATGAACGAGACGAAGGGCGATTACGATATCGTCGCTGTTATGTATCCAGACACCGAGACCTTCACCGAGGTCTACGGCCCGAGGTATACGTCGGGTCAGATCGAGGCCGAGTTCGCGAAGGCGGTCGCCGAGGTGAACGCGTCGGTCCAGTCGTTCAAGCATATATCATACTTCGTCATCCGCAGGGAGGAGTTCACCAAGACCACGACGAAGAAGATAAAGCGCAAGGGCGTAGCTGAGGAGTCGAAGGACGAATATCTCCGCAAGCTCGCCGGCATGAACTGAGTCTCCCGCGGAAAAATGATTCCGGGAGAGCCGAAAGGCGGCAGACCGGGCAGAAAGCCGAAAAAACGTTCAGTCAGTCAGTCAGTCGATAATAACGGGGATAAAAAGAGGAGGACGAAAAGCGTGCACATTTCCATCACCGGACGACTCGGAAGCGGGAAGTCCACAGTCGCGAAGATAATAGCCGAGAAATACGGCTTCGAGATCGTAAGCACCGGCACCGCGCTGCGTAACATCGCGGCGGAACTCGGCATGACGGCGCTCGAATTCAACAAGCTCATGACAGCCGACCCCAAGTACGACTACATGATCGACAACGAGACGAGGCGGATCTCGATAGAGAGGGCCGCCGACCGGATCATCTACGACTCGAGGATGGCGTGGAACTTCGCCGTCGATTCATTCAAGGTCTACCTCTACGTGAACACGGCAGTATCGGCGAAGCGCATCATGGGCGACGGCTCCCGCGGGAGCGTCGAGAGCTACAGCAGCTTCGAAGACGCCGTAAAGCAGATAAACGACCGCATGGAGGAGGAGAACTACCGCTACAGGATGATATACAACGTCGACAACCTCGACCTGCGGAACTACGACTGCGTCATCGACACCGAATTCCGCGACTGCGACGAGGTCGCCGAGCTCATCATGGCCGAGTTCTCGAAATTCTGCGAGGACAGGGAGCACTACCGCAAGTTCTTCCTCAGATGACCGTGCGGTCCGGCGCACGCCGGAAATTTGAAAATATTACCGAAAATCGGGAGAAACAACAGGACGACATGTACGATGTATTGATTATCGGCTGCGGTGTCACCGGAGCCGCGGCGGCCTACTCGCTGGCAAGATACGACCTTAAGGTGGGCATCGTCGAACGCTTCAACGACGTCGCGTGCGGCGCGACAAAGGCAAACAGCGCCATTATGCACGCGGGGTACGACCCTCATCCGGGCACGAAGATGGCATTGCTCAACCGGCGGGGCATCAAAGCCGCGAAAAAGATCTGCAAAAAGCTGGACGTCGAATACCGTCCGCTGCAGTCGCTGGTCCTGGCCTTCAGCGAAAAGGATATGGAGGCCGTCCGCGACCTTTACGCCCGCGGAAAGAAAAACGGCGCCGATGTGCGCATACTCGACAGGAAGGGAGTGCTCGCGGCCGAACCGGCGGCGTCTCCCGACTGCGTTGGAGCGCTGCATTCGCGCGATTCCGCCATCATCAACCCCTGGGAGTTCGCCCTCGCGATGGCCGAGGTTGCGGTGATCAACGGCGCTGACCTGCTGCTGGAGCACAAGGTGACCGCCATACGCCGCGGCCGCGGTAAGCTGACCGTCGTGACCGACAGGGGCGAGCTCGAGACGAGATTCGTCGTCAACGCCGCCGGAGCGTTCGCCGAAGACATCAGCGCCATGGTGGGCGACACCTCGGTGAAGTCGCTGCCCAGGGCGGGACAGTACTACGTGCTCGACAAGGAGGAAGGGAAGAAGGTCAATTCCGTCATCTTCCGCTGCCCCGACGAGAACGGTTTCAAGGGCGTGCTCGTCGCGCCGACGGTCCACGGCAACCTGCTAGTCGGACCTGACGCCGAACCCCGCGCCGACGCCGACGATCTCTCCACCGACCGCGAGTCGCTAGACAAAATAATGAAGTCCGGCCTCTCGTCGGTGCCGTCTGTCAACTTCAGAAATATCATCAGGGAATACACCGGGGTAAGACCGACGACCTCCGAGTCGGACTTCGTGATCGGAGTGAGCCGCTCCTGCCGCCGGATGATAAATCTCGCGGGCATCTGCTCACCCGGACTGTCGTCGGCTCCGGCGATAGGCGACGAGGCGGTGAGGCTGCTCGAAAAGCAGGGCCTTGTGCTGAAGCGCCGCCGCGGATTCGTCGACGAACGGCCGCCCGTCGTGCGGCTCGCCGAACTCGATGACGAAGAAAAGCGCCGCGTCATCGAAGAAAACCCGCTTTACGGAAACATAATCTGCCGCTGCGAGACGGTCTCCGAGGGGGAGATCGTCGACGCCCTCCGCCGCCCGATCGTGCCACGTTCGATCGACGCGATCAAGCGCCGCTGCAGGGCAGGGATGGGCCGCTGCCAGGGCGGCTTCTGCTCGCCCCGCGTACACGAGATTATCTCGCGCGAACTCGGCGTGCCGATGGAAGATGTAATGCTTGACAAACAGGGATCGTACATTATTACCGGAAGAACTGGAGCGGAAGAGAATTGACTGAGAAGTATTATGATGTAGCCGTCATCGGCGGAGGTCCCGCCGGGCTGGCGGCAGCCGTATCGGCATGCGAACACGGGGCGGCGAAGGTGCTCGTCATCGAGCGCGACAAGGTCGTCGGAGGCATCCTGAACCAGTGCATCCACAACGGTTTCGGGCTCCATTATTTCAAGGAGGAGCTCACCGGCCCCGAATACGCCGGCAGATTCGCCGAAATGGTGCGGAACACCTCGGCGGAGGTGGTCACCGGGACGATGGTCCTCGGCATCGACACTCCGGAGAGCGGTCCCGTGATCAGGTGCGTGAGCCGTGAGGATGGCTACCGCGAATACAGAGCGGGGGCCGTCGTGCTGTGCATGGGATGCCGCGAGCGGACGCGCGGCGCGATAGCGATACCGGGAGACCGGCCGTCGGGCATCATGACGGCGGGCACGGCGCAGCGCTACGTAAATATGGAAGGATATATGATCGGCCGCAGGATAGTCATCCTGGGCTCGGGCGACATCGGTCTGATCATGGCCCGCAGGATGACGCTCGAGGGCGCGAAGGTGCTCGCGTGCGTCGAGCTCTGCCCCTATTCCAACGGACTCAACCGCAATATCGTGCAGTGCCTCGAGGACTACGGGATCCCGCTCTACCTCTCGCACACCGTCACCGGCGTGCACGGGCACGGCAGACTCGAGAGGGTCACGGTATCCCGCGTCGACGACAGAAGAAGGCCGGTCGAGGGCACCGCATTCGACATCGAATGCGACACCCTGCTGCTGTCTGTCGGGCTGATCCCCGAGAACGAGATCACCCGCGACGCCGGCATCGCGATCGACCGCCGCACTAACGGACCGACGGTATACGAGAACATGATGACGACGAGACCGGGCGTCTTCGCCTGCGGGAACGTCGTCCACGTGCACGACCTCGTCGACTTCGTGACGGCCGAGAGCATGCGCGCGGGCGCCGCGGCCGCCGAATACGCGGCCGGAAAGCGCGTGTCGGGCAGAGTGATAAACCTCGTGAACGGAGAGGGAGTCAACTACACCGTTCCGCAGATGATAAGGCCGGACAACGCCGGCAAGGTGACCGAGGTGTTCTTCCGTACGAACGTTCCGAGAAAAAAGTCCGTTATCAGGGTGATGTCGGGCGACACGCAGATCGCGTCGTTCAGGAGAGAGTACATGGCACCCGGCGAGATGGAGAAGATCCCGCTTCCGAAGGTGCTGCTCGACCGTGCGGGCGACACGCTCACCGTAAGTGTCGAGCCGGCCGGGGAGGCCGCCGACAGGGCATAAAACAAAAGCCCGGCGTCCGGAGGAGCTCCTGCGCCAGGACTTGCACCTGATCATCACACTGACGAGATACATAGACAGAGACAGAGACAGAGGCAAAACCGATGAAAGAACTGATATGCATAATCTGCCCCAAGGGCTGCCACCTGAAGGTCGACGAGGAGAACGGCTGTGCCGTCACCGGAAACGGCTGCGCGAGGGGCGCCGAATACGGCAAAAAAGAGATAACGGACCCGACGAGGGTCATAACGTCGACGGTCGGCATCACGGGAGGCATCTACTCACGCTGCCCGGTCAAGACAGACAGACCGATACCCAAAAAGATGATAGGCGACGCGATGGAGCTTCTCCGCGGGCTCGAAATAACGTCGCCGGTAAAGACCGGCGACGTCGTAGTGTCCGATATTCTGGGTACCGGCGCGAATTTCGTCGCGACCCGGGATATGTGACCTGCCGGCCGGCTGACGCTCAGTCGACCCTGGCTCCGCGCGAGCGGAGCAGCGTTCTCAGAAGATCCACGTCTGCCTCCGGGGCGGGCGTGAATCTTTTTTTTGCGCCGGCAGTGACGCTGCCGTCGCAGCCGGCTGAGAGCGCCGCCGCGGCCCCCGCCGCCTCGCCCGTCGCCATGCAGGGAGGCATGACTCTGATCGCGCCGGCCGCGTCGCTGTCGGCGCTGACCGGGCGCCCCGCGACGAGCAGGTTGGCGAACCCGTCCGGCACGAGCGCCCCGTAGGGGATCCCGTAGTACTTACCGGCCGGAAGAGCGATGTATTCGTTGCTCCGGGGGCCGAATTTGCCGTGTACGTCGACCGAATTTGCCGCCACGGCTATCGAGTCGTCCGGGACCTCGCATCCCAGAAGGGAATCGACGGTTATCCGCTTCATCCCCTTGATATGCCTCGTCTCCCTGATCCCGACGGTGCTGCCGGTCTGCAGCAGCTTCGCGTTCGCGCAGCCCGGCACGTATTTCACGAAGAAGCGGAAGATCTCGTCGACCTGCTCGCGGCCTTCGGCCTCGGCGCGGGTGAGGCTCTCCGAATCGGTGCCGTCGACATTCATGATGCGTGAGGTGTTTATGCTCCACTCGTCCTCGTCGACGCCTCTGAAGAGGCCGACGGAGACTCGATCGAGGTCCCAGTCGCCCGCCTCGCGTGCCTTTTCCACCCACCAGTGCAGTGAACGGTAGTTGACGCCGTCGCGCCGGTAGAAATTGTTAATATTTGCCCTGTAGTCTTCCTCTATCTTTGACGAATCGACGTTCCCTATCCTGAAGAACATCGTTGCGGGCTGGATCTTTCCGGTCTTTTCGTTGCCGAGCTCGAATCCTGCTCCCGCGGCCGCCGCGACGTCGCCGTCTCCGGTGCAGTCGACGGTCACCTGCGGCTCGATCGCCGCGAGTCCGTTCTTTCTGTGTATGACTATCCTCTTTATATATCCGCCCTGCGCCTCGGCATCGACGAAAGAGGTGTGGTAGAGCACCTTCACGCCCGCCTCGGCCAGCATGCGGTCGGCGGTCAGCTTGAGCGCCTCCGCCCTGAAGGGCGTGACGTGTATATGCCCGACGGTTATGTACGATGTGAAGGCCGAGGGGGCACCGACCTCCGACGGGCGGATCGCGCCTCCGGTCTCGCAGAGGCGGCCGACTATCTTTTCGAAGAGCCCCCTGATGAGCAGGTCGCCGCCGCTGCTGTCGTAGCAGGTCATGAAGGGCGCGACGAGCCCGGCGGTGGCCATTCCGCCGCAGAAGCCGTACTGCTCGATGAGCATTGTGTCGGCGCCCTCGCGCGCCGCCGCAAGCGCGGCGCAGAGCCCGGAGGGACCTCCGCCGACGACGAGCACTTCGGGCCGGTACAGAGTTTCTATATCCTTTTTGTACAGCATGTTTCAGTATCCCCTGTTTATATCGCTCCGGCTCCCCGCGGTGTCCCCCGCGGGCAGCGCCGTCCCGGAGAGGCAGTCCGCGGACGGATCCCGCGGAATCCGGTCTAGTCTCCGAATACCGTATCGGCGGCTTTGCGTATGTCGGCCGCGACGTCTTCCTTGGCGCGCGAAGCGTCGATCCTGAAGACGCGCACGCCCTCGCTCTCGACGATCTCGAGCGCCTTTATGTAGTTTTTCCTGATCCTGCGCTGCTTTTCGGCGGCGTCGTAGAGCTCGCGGTCGGTCCGTTCGGCTTCGCGGCGGGCCCTTGTCTCCTCGGGCGAGACGTCGAGGAAGATCACGGCGTCGGGGTTCAGCTTCTCTGCGCAGGGCCGGTTGAGCTCGTAGATGTCGCGCGGAGTGAGCGATTCGCCCGCGTTGTATGCCATGTTGGATATGTAATACCTGTCGCAGACGATATTATGTCCCTTCTCGAGGAGCGGGAGCATATATCCGATATGCTCGAGCCGGTCGGCGACGTGCAGATACGCCATCGTCTCGGGCAGGAACTTCACGCCGCCGTAGAGCGCGGTGCGTATGATCGCTCCTATCAGGTCGCGCGAATCGGGCTCGCGCTCGAGCAGGCAGCCATGCCCGGTCTTTTTTGCGACATAGTCGCAGAGGAGACCGGCGTGCGTGGTCTTTCCGCAGCCGTCGATGCCCTCGAACACGATGAACTTTCCGCGCTTTTTTTCGGTTCCGTTAGCAGACATGATCTTTTTTCTCTGCTTTCCGCGGCCTTCCGGCCGCTGTTGATTATTTATAGTAGTTTTTTGCGCCGGGCCGCCTTGCGGCTCAGATGCCCCAGTATTTCCGGTCGAGGCTCCGCAGCGACACCGCCTGCGCTATGTGGTCGGGACCGATGGTCTCCGAGGCGTCGAGGTCTGCGATCGTCCTCGCCAGTCGCATGACCCTGTCGTATCCGCGCGCCGACAGCCCCAGCCTGTCGTAGGCCTCGTGCAGCAGGCGCGACGCCTCGGGCGTCGCTCTGCAGGTGCGCCGTATGCCGGCGGCGTCGAGCTGGGCGTTGCAGAATATTCCGTCGAGCCCGCGCTTCCCGCCGCGCTTTATCTCGGCGTCGAGGCGTTCCCTCATGAACTCGCGGGCCGCAACGACCCGCTGCCGTATGACGGCGGACGGCTCACCGGGCGACGCGTCGGCGGCGAGTTCTCCGAACGAGAGAGAAGGCAGCTCGACCTGTATGTCGATGCGGTCTAGCAGCGGGCCGCTGATCTTGGAGATGTAGCGGCGGACGTCTGCCGGAGTGCAGGTGCAGGGCTTCGTGGGATGTCCGAAATAGCCGCAGCGGCAGGGGTTCATCGCAGCCACGAGCATGAACGAACAGGGGAAATTCACGCGTCCGCTGGCGCGCGTGATAGTGATGCTGCGGTCCTCCAGCGGCTGGCGCAGGGTGTCGGTGACGAGCTTGGGAAATTCGGGAAGCTCGTCGAGGAAGAGCACGCCGTTGTTTGCGAGCGAGATCTCGCCCGGACTCGGGTTGCTCCCGCCCCCGACGAGCGATACCGCCGACATCGTGTGGTGCGGCGCCCTGAACGGGCGGGTGGTGAGCAGCGAGACGTTCTCGGGGAGAAGTCCCGCCACCGAGTGTATCTTTGTGGTCTCGATGGCCTCGTCGAAGGTGAGCGGAGGCAGGATCGACGGCAGCCGCTTCGCGAGCATCGATTTTCCGGTGCCCGGCGGGCCGATAAGGAGTATGTTGTGGCCGCCGGCCGCCGCGATCTCCATCGCGCGCTTGGCGACCGACTGCCCCTTCACGTCGGCGAAGTCGATCCCGCCGTCGTAAGCCTTGTCGAAGGCGTGGACGTCGCCCGCGACCGGCGTCATCGGATCGGTGCCGTTCAGGTGGTCGACGAGCTGCTTTATGGTCTTTACGGCGTAGACGGTTATGCCCTCCACCGCCGCCGCTTCGCGCGCGTTCGCCTCGGGGGCATAGAATTCGGCGAATCCGGCGTCGCGCGCGGCAGCGCACATGCAAAGCACGCCCCGGACGCCGCGCACCGCGCCGGTGAGCGACAGCTCACCGACGAAGCAGCGGCTCCCGAGGTCCACGTCGCGCCGCAGCGTCTCACCGCAGCGGAGGATCCCGAGGAGCATCGGGACGTCGTACGACGACCCCTCCTTCTTGCGGTCGGCGGGGGCGAGGTTGACCGTCAGCGCCATCTCGGGAAAGCGGTAGCCGCTGTTGAAGCAGGCGCTGTGGATGCGCTCGTTGGCCTCCTTGACGGCCGCGTCTGGCAGCCCGACGAGCCAGAATCCGGGGATGGCGGGATAGCCGTCCACCTCGACGGTGACGGTGTAGCTTTCGATGCCGGAGAGCCCGGCGCTGAATACGGTCGATAACATCGGCAGACAGTTCCTTTGTTCTGATCTTTGCGGCGCGCGGAAGGAGTCCGGAGCGCCTTTGCCGATATTATACTACTTTAAGAACGAATTGTCAACAGATAATTAACGAAATGTTAACAAATGATTAAATCCGGCGCTGTATCCGCGGGGTCTTTCTGATCACGGAGAAGGTCCGCTTTTTTATTTGAGCGGTATTCTCACATCGAGCAGGCTCCCGCAGGCGTCGAGAGTCTCGCTGCCGCCCACCACGCACACGGCTCTGCCCTCCTCGCAGGCGTCGAGCATGTCGGCGATCTTCGCCATGTCCGTCTTGGTAGTCGAGAGGATGTCGTGTCTGAGCTGCTGACGGCGGTCGGCCGGGAGCTTCTTGAACCACTGGGAGTCCTCGGCCGAGGCCCTGGTCCTCGGAGTGAAGAGCGGGTCGGAGGAGGAGAGCGAGCTGATGATGTATTTGTCGATCTTTACGTCGTCGCCGCTCTTCGCGAGCTCGCGGAGGCGCTCTCCGCAGCCCGGGAATATACCGAGCGAGCGGCCAGGCTGCGGGTCGCGGTAGGACGAATAGTTGAGTCTGCCGTCCGAACCGATGGTCATTCCGGTGCCGTATGCGCCGCCCTTCACCCTGACTTCGTTCCAGAGGTAGTCGTACTTCAGGAACTGCGAAGCGACGAGGCAGGCTCCGGTGTACCCGAAGCTGTCGGGTATCTTCGCGACTTCAGCCGCGAATCCGATCTGAGCCGGGATCACGATGCCTTCGTTGCCGGGCGCCGATCTGACTTCTCTCTTTACGGCGGGACCCACGGCCTCCGGGCAGGACGGCACCGACGCTATGACGTCTGCGATCCAGCCTTCGGGCACGCTGCCCGTCACGCTGAGGGTCAGGCGCTCTCTGACGAATATCTTTTTGGCCAGGGCCGGCAGCCGTTCGGCGAATCTGCCGAATCCCGATTCCGCGATCTCCGCGACGGCCGACCTCGCCCAGGCAAGCTGCTCGAAGCCCGAGATCTGCTCGTTGAACGCGTCGGCGGGGAAGAGCCTCGACGCCGCCCGTCTGACCGCCGCGCTGTTGCCTGACATTGTCCAGGCGCGCTCGGAATCGATGATATACTGCTTCAGGTGGTCGGTAAGCTCGCCGGCGGCGTCGTATTTCGACTTCAGCATGATCTCGGAGAGGATCGGGAGTATCTTCCCGGCGTTCGCCTCGAGGGCGCTGAAGGAGATCTTGAACTCGGCTCGGAATCCGCGGTCCGGGGCGATGAATGAGTCGACGGGCAGCGACGAATTGAAGCGTCCGAGATCGCGACTCAGGATATCGCTGATCTCGAGGGCCGAGTGCAGCTCGGTGTCGGTGTCGCCGAATACGCGGCAGAGGAACGACAGGAAGTGCAGGTCCTCGCCGCCGATGTCAGAAAGGTCGAAATAGAGAGCTCCGTAGATTATGCCGTTGCTGTCGTGGGTGTGGCGGAGGACGGTCACGCCGTTCACCTTTTCCTCGACAAGCCCGGACGGGGGGACCGTCTCGCTTATATCGGAGAGCGGGAGGACAGGGAGTGTCGCGAGCTGCTCGGGAGTGTCTGCCGTCTTCTGGAAGCGGCGGAGCTCGGCGAGGTCGTCGAGGACCTTCGCGCGGTCGGCTTCCGACCAGCCCGCCCCGGCGGCCCTGCACATCTCAGCCTCGGCGGCGGCGGTCTCGGCCGTCAGCGTCTGCGAAGGCCGGAGCCTCGCGCAGGCGTGATGCGGGCAGTCGATGAAGATCTCGCGGAGCAGGTCCTCGAAATAGCTTCCGCCGTCGCGGATCTTTTCCCGGAGCGTCCGGTAGCAGCCGATCAGGCGCAGCGGGAGGGCGGGATCGCCGCCGTAGAGCCAGCTGTCGAGCGTGGTGAGCCCGTAGACGAGGCCGCGGGGCGTGCCGCCGAAGTCCTGCTCGCGGGCGCTGTATTCCATCGAATTGAGGATCGCCCCGAGCCGGTCTTTGCCGACTCCGTGCTTTATCTCGTTTTCGATCACTTCGCGGGTGACCCGTCTGATCTCCTCGCAGTTTCCGTCGGTGGTGTTCTTGACTCTGATCACGGCGGAGGTCTGGAGCTCTCCGTTGTATATTCCGAGGCTGATATCCTCGGCAAGTCCCCTGCCGAGCACGGCCTTCGACAGCGGCGACTCGTTGGTGCCGGCGAGGTAGTCGGCGAGGATCTCGGCGGCGAGCGTCTTTTCCTGTTCGGAATAGTCGGCGAAGACCCAGCCTTCGGCCGCCAGGACCTTTCCCTCCGGGTCCTCGTCGGCTCCGATGGCGTATTCCCCGATGTATTCGGGCGGGCAGACCGGCTTCTGGAGCGGGATGTCGGCGTCGACCTCGATCCTGTCATATTCGGAGAGGCAGGCGTCGAGCTTCGAGAAAACGGCTTCGGTGTCGATCATGCCGTCGATAAAGATCCGCGAATTCGTCGCCGAATAGAAGCGGCGGTGCTCCTCGAGATACATCTCGTAGGTGAGTTCGGGGATATGCGCGGGGTCGCCGCCCGAGCTGCGGCTGTAGCAGTTGTCGGGGAAGAGCAGTTTGTCGATGCTGTGGCCGAGCATGCGGTCGGCCGAGGCGTAGGCGCCCTTCATCTCATTGTATACGACTCCGTTGCACTTCACCTCTCCGGGATCGTCGCCCTCTCCGGTCTCCCAGTGCCAGCCTTCCTGCCTGAAGGCGAGAGGGCTGCGGATGCTCAGCGGGTGAAAGACGGCGTCGAGATAGACGTCCATCAGGTTGAGGAAGTCGGCGTCATTACGGCTGGATACCGGATAGACGGTCTTGTCGGGGTAGGTCATTGCGTTGAGGAAGGTCGCAAGCGAACTCTTGAGCAGCTCGACGAACGGCTCCCTCACGGGGTATTTGTCGGATCCGCAGAGGACCGAATGCTCTATGATGTGGAAAACACCCGTGTCGTCGTGCGGGACGGTCTTGAAGGCGATCCCGAAGGTCTTGTTGCCGGCGTCGTCCGCCCGTTCGAGCCATATGAGCTGCGCGCCGTTCTTTTCGTATTCCATCCGCCAGAGCACGGCGCCGATCTCGTCGATCCTCTCGGAGGACAGCACTCTGAATCCGTGGAAAAGGTCGTTGATCTGCATTTTGTCTGTTCACCTTCGCCTTTCGTTCGGGCCCGCGCCCCGCGTCAGCGGGGAAACATCACGGGCAATTATATAATTATAACAATTATATCTCATCCATAAGAGCAATGTCAACAACTTTTTGCCGGGGAGGACGCCGGCGCGGCGAAAAGATCCGGACGCTATTGACACGGCAAACTATTGATGATATAATTTTATCCGGTTATACAGGCGTTCAGGCGCCTGCGCATGAGCGCGGTATCCCGACCCGGTGCCGCCCCCTGCGCCGCGCCGGACGGGCCGTCCGCGGCCGTCTTCATCATCTCTCCGGGATGCCGGAGGGCTTTCGCGAAAGGACAGGATCATGAACGAAAAAAAGCTTGACGAACTGATGTCATCTCTCCCGTCGCTGGGGTTCCCGTCGGCGCAGATAGCGGTGACAGTCGACGGAAAGAAGGTCTATTCCCGCACGGTCGGGTACGCCGACGCCGAAAAGACGAGACCGGCCTCGCCCGACGACCTCTACTGGGTATTCTCCTGCTCGAAGGTCGTCGCCTGCACGGCCGCGATGCGCCTGGTCGAGGAGGGAAAGATCGCGCTCTACGACAGGGTCGACAAATACATCCCGTCGTTTGCCCCCGAGAACATGTCGGTCATGCAGCGCGACGGCTCGCTCCGCCCGGCCGAAGTCCCGATCAGACTCATACACCTCTTCACCATGACCGGCGGCATGGACTACAACTTCAACGCCCCGAACGTCCTCGAGGCGCGGCGGGCGCCGGGCGCGGACACCGTCAGCGTCGTGTCGGCGATGGCCAAGACCCCGCTGCTCTTCGATCCCGGCACCCGCTACCGCTACAGCCTCTGCCACGACGTCCTCGCGGCGGTCGTCGAGGTCTGCTCCGGTATGAGATTCTCCGAATATGTCGAAAAATACATCTTCGGGCCTCTCGGTATGACGTCGAGCGGGTTCCACCCGACCGAAGAACAGAGGAAACGCTTCTGCGACATGTACCGCTACCATATCTGGGACGGCACGTCCGAGCCGGTCCCGCTCCGGAACGAGTACGAGCTCATCCCGAACTACGACAGCGGAGGCGCCGGAGTCTTCTCGAACGCTGACGATTTCGTTAAGCTCGTCACCGCTCTGGCGTGCGGCGGGACGTCGCCCGACGGCTACCGTCTGCTCGACACCGAAACGGTGAAGATGATGGAGAAGAACCTCCTGTGCCCCGCGGCGCTCGCGGATTTCGTCGTGACGAGGCTCTACGGCTACGGCTGGGGACTCTGCGGAAGGGTGCACATCGATCCCGCGTATTCGCTCTCGAAGTCCTCGGCCGGCGAGTTCGGCTGGGACGGCGCGGCTGCCGCGTTCACGATGGTCGACCGCCCCGCCCGCACCGCATTCTACTTCAGCACCCATGTCAGGAGCTGCAACTACGCCTACAACGTGCTGCACCCGCTGATGCGCAACCTTGTCTGCGGCGACTGACAGGAGGAGCGGAAAATGCCCGAGATCGGAACATATATCGTAAAAGGGAAGGGGACGCCGGAGGAGAGACTGCGCGTCATAAAGGACGCCGGTTTCGATTTCGTCTGCCTGACCGTTCCCGGCATCGCGTCGGGGGCCACTCCCGAACTGTGCGACAGGGTGGGGATCCCCTTTGACAATGTCCACCTGACCGGTGGCAAGACCAACCTGATCTGGTCGCCCGGAGACGCCGGAGAAGCGATCTGCGACAGATACTGCCGCGAGATCGCCGAGATGACAGAGCTCGGTCTTCACACCGGCATCGTGCATGTCACCTGGGGCAGGTCCGTCATTCCCGAGCCGCCCGGAGAGGCCGGCTTTCGCAGATACGAAAGGATCAGGGAGACGGCCGGCAGATGCGGGTTCACCGTGGCCGTCGAGAACTCTATATTCCCCGAGCATTTCTATTCTGTGCTCGACCGCTTCGACGTCCCCGAGTTCGGCTACTGCTTCGACTGCGGCCACTGGAACGCCTTCTGTCCGGAGCACGACTTCCTCGGAAAGTACGGACACCGGCTCGCCGCGACGCACCTGCACGACAACGACGGCGCCCGCGACATGCACATCCTGCCCTTCGACGGCACGATCGACTGGGATGCCCTCGCCGCGGCATTCGCCTCGACGGATTATACGAGAGGGAGGATCTGCGCCGAGTTCGGCGGTGCGCACGACGTCGAGATGCCCGGCATGACGGCGGAGGAGATCGCGCGTGCCACGTCGTCCATGAAGCTCTCCGGCGACCCCGCTATGAAGATAACCGACGGCCTTGTCTCATTCTACGGCGGAATACCCTACGAAGATCTGATCGGAACGCTTTATTCGAGGATGAAGAGATTCGCCGGTATGATCGACGCCGCCGCCGCGAAGAACTCCGCATCTGCGTCGATGAACTGAGTCTTTCAGAGAAAAAGGGGAACCGCAATGAAAAAGAAAATGCTTACATCGATAGGGCTGATCGTAGCCGCCGCTCTCCTCTTCGGCGGGTGCGGCGGAGGAAACGCTCCCGAAGGGAGCCGGACTGACGGCGGGACGTCCGCCCCCGCTCCCGACGGTACGACTGCTGGCGGAGACGGAACGTCTGAGGGCGTTCCTTCGGGAGACGTCACTTCGTCAGATCCCGCGCAGACGCTTACGCCGCGCGACCCCGACGGGACATACCGCGTGCTGTTCATCGGCAACAGCTTCACATACTACAACGACATGAACCAGCCGAACGGCATCTTCGCGAGGATAGCGAAAAAGGCCGGATACAGCGGCGTAAAGGTGACGACGGTCTACAAGGGCGGATACTATCTGCACCAGTTCCTCGACGATTCCGACAGCTACGGACACCAGGTGCTCACTCTCCTCGGGTCTTCGACGAAGTTCGATATCGTCATCCTTCAGGAGCAGAGCGCGGATCCGATAGCGGATCCCGGCGATTTCTACGAGTCCTGCAGACGGTTCAAGGAACTGATCGACAAAAACGGCGCCGAGATGTGGCTCTATTCGACCTGGGGATACAAGACCGGCCATTCGGGACTCGGGACGTACGGACCGACCACCGAGGCCATGGAGATGAAGCTCCGCGCGGCATACACCGCCATCGCTGAGGAGCTCGGAGTGAAGGTGGGATACGCCGGAGCCGCGATGACGAAGTGCTTCCGCGACCATCCGGAGATCGATCTGTACAATTCCGACCTCAAGCATCCGTCGGCGGCAGGCAGCCACCTGATAGCCTGGACGCTCTTCGGGACGATATTCGGAGTCGATCCCGCGACGCTGGCCGACAACGCCGACATGACCGCGGCATTCGCGGAAAAGCTCAAGGCTGCGGCGTCCGATACCGTGATGAACGGAGCGCCCGTCGATCCGGCGTACAGGACATCGTCGGCGGGGGTGAAGCCAGCTGAGAAGGCGGAGGCTGTCGAGGGACAGGTCGATCCTTCGAAGACGGTGATGCTGAAGACGCCGCCGTCCTCCGGCATCATCTCGGTCGTGACCCGCGATTCCCGCCAGACCGGGGACGGCTGGATGACGCTCAAGAGCGACTCTTCAAAGACCTTTTCCGGCATCAGGGGCGACAGGGACGCCGTCGCGTCGGCCGAATACAGCGCCACTGCGCTGACCGACGCCCAGAAGGCCGACATAGCCGACCGGAACTACGGGGTGTCCGTCATAGGCATCGAATACATGGACAGCTCGAAGAACGGCACGGAAGCCACGACGGCCGCCGGGAAGATGACGTCGGTCGGCAACCTCGTCAACGGCCACTGGGGCAGTTCCTACATGGCCGCGATGTTCTTCGACCGGAACCGCTACAACGTCAACGGCAATACCGACGCCTCCGCGCCCTACACCGCGCTGATCACGCTGAATTTCGGCAAAGTCATGACGTTCGACGCGATAGGGTATTTCTCGGGCTCGCAAGGGCTTCGCGCAGGCGCAGGACGTCTACGTCAGCGACAACGGCGAGGACTGGGTGAAGGTGGAGCCGGCATGCTACGACGCGAAGCAGACGGCTCTCGCGAGCCTCGACGGAGCGGCTTTCCCCGATCCGTGGAATCAGAACAAGCCCACCGTCTTCACCGCGTTCTCGATGGGCGGCGCGAGCGGGAAATACATCCGCATCGGCATCATCAAGGGCGGCGAGGTGAGCTCGAACAACACAGGGCTCATGGAGATCAACACCCGCGAGATCGCTGTCTTCGGCAGCGAAAAGAAGTGACGGCGACGGCCGCGCCCTTCCTCTCCGAAACAAAAAAAGGCCCCGCGAGGGACACTTGCGATAGAGCAAGTGTCCCTCGCGGTTTGTTTACGGGACTGGGATAAATGAACCGAGCTAAAGAGATCGTGCGGAATGATATCATATACTAATACATTAAGAGTCATGCGAGGAGAACGATCCCCCCCACCCGCATTTAACCTCAGCATACTATATTGACTTTTTCGGATTTGTGTGCTATAACCCGAGTTTGACGGAACCGATACAAATCAGTTGGTGAA
>JAEEGL016082550.1_pt1 | contig 24809 bp, 21 predicted proteins | sample 9134231 | NCBI WGS metagenome assembly JAEEGL01 (sample SAMN16246548, study PRJNA631951) | gut metagenome | biome: gut microbiome; feature: rumen; material: fiber-attached | host: Bos | place: Iran: Karaj | collected 2018-10
ATATATTATATATAATATATATAATAATAAAATTCGAGTCAACTTTTTCAGTACAAATTTTTCTGTCACGCCTATCACGCTGTAACGTCTTTCAGTCATTCAATTGTTGAAATTTCGCTGTCACGCCTGTCACGCTGTAACGGTTGTGTGTCTCTGAATTGTGTCTTGCATACTTATCAATTGCGAAATTTCACAACAAAGCATAAACGTCCTTTTATCCCTGTACGAGAGGGAAATTGTTCCCTCACTAGGAAAATTTTGCTCCATTACTAGGAAAATATTTTTTCCTTTAATGCTCATAAAACTGCCCTCTAATTAGCTTTTTTACGGTTGTGAAATTACTTTACATAGTGAAAAGCTGTATCAGAGCCTTCAAGAGCTATGCACAATGTTCCATGAAATATCTTTTTGTTCGCAAAAAGAAAAATCAGCAACCTTCGATTGCTCGTAAGCTGCTGATTTTCAGAAGTGGACCAGCCAGGGCTTGAACCTGGGACCTCCAGATTATGAGTCTGTTGCTCTAACCAACTGAGCTACAAGTCCAGTGCTTTTGGAAAGCGTCTGCAAAGGTAAGGAGTTTTTCGCAAATATCCAAATTATTTTGGGAAAATAATAAAAATGACGTACCTTTGCACCTGATTATGAAAGAGAAGCTACAGGGATTGACAGCTGCAGAGGTTGAACAAAGCAGGCTGGAGCATGGTGAGAACTTGCTGACACCTCCAAAGAAGCAGTCAGTATGGCGGCTGTATCTGGAGAAATATGACGACCCGATGGTACGTATCTTGCTAGTGGCTGCTGTCGTGTCGCTGGTTTTGTCGTTTGTCAGACAAGACTTTATGGAAACCATCGGTATTATAGCTGCCATCATACTGGCTACTACCGTAGGATTTTATTTTGAACTCGATGCGATGCGTAAGTTCAACGTGCTGAACCAAATAGGCGAGGAACAGCCAGTGAAAGTGGTACGAGACAGCAAGGTTCAAGTGATAGCAAGACGCGAAGTGGTAGTAGGCGACGTAGTCATAGTGGAAACAGGTGACGAAGTGCCTGCCGACGGTATCTTGTTTGAGGCTATGGACCTGCAGGTGGACGAGAGCTCGCTGACGGGAGAGCCATTGACGAATAAGGAAGTAAGAAAGGGAGATTATGGAACACAGTCCCAGGATGGCCAAGAGGCTTACCCCAAGGATTTGCTGTTGCGTTCATCGATGGTAATGGCAGGAACGGGACGTTATGTGGTGACAGCAGTAGGTGACGGGACAGAGATTGGTCATGTGGCCAGAATGTCGACGGAAGTTACGGGTGTAAAGACCCCGCTGAACCTGCAACTGGATCGTCTGGCAAAACTTATCAGTAAGGTGGGCAGTGGCGTTGCCATAGCATCATTTCTGCTATTCCTGGGTCACGACATCCTGACAAACGAACTTTGGCAGACGGATGACTATGTAGGCATGATAGGAGTAGCGCTGAAGTATTTTATGATGGCTGTGACGCTGATAGTTATGGCTGTACCAGAAGGTCTGCCGATGGCTATAACGCTGGCTCTTGCGCTGAACATGCGACGGATGCTGAAGTCGAATAATCTGGTGCGTAAACTGCAAGCTTCTGAAACAATGGGAGCTGTCACCGTGATATGTACGGACAAAACGGGAACACTGACGGAGAACCGTATGACGGTCAGTGATGTAAAATGTATGATGTGTGATGGAAGAAGTGAGACCTCAGACCTTTATAGGGCCATTGCGCTTAATACGACAGCCACTCACGATGTTGGTAACCCTACAGAGCAGTCGTTGTTGCGCTGGCTGATGGAAAAAGGCGTTGACTACCAGCACATTCGTGACGAGTATCCCATTACCAGTCGTACGCCATTCTCAACGGAGCGGAAATACATGTCGACGACGGTGGGTAATACTATATATATAAAAGGTGCACCAGAGATAGTAATGGCACAATGCGACCTTAGCGAAGAGGTGCGTCATGAGGCAGAAGCATGTCTGCAAGAGTGGCAACAACATGCTATGCGTACGTTGGCTATTGCCCAAGACAAGACGCTGCTTGCCATCGTCTCCATCAGTGATCCGCTGCGTAAGGAGGTGGCTGGTGCCATTGCCCAGTGCAAGCGGGCTGGTATCGATATAAAAATAGTGACTGGCGACACGACGGCTACAGCGTTGGAAATAGCCCGTCAGGCAGGAATTGTGGACAAGACGGAAGACAGGAATAGTACGATAACAGGTATGGAGTTTGCAGCCTTGAGTGACGAAGAGGCACTTGAGCGGGTGAAAGACTTGAAAGTGATGTCGCGTGCGCGTCCGTCTGACAAACAGCGGTTGGTCAGCTTACTGCAAAAAGCAGGTGCTGTCGTGGCAGTTACAGGTGACGGTACCAACGATGCTCCAGCCTTGAACCGCGCCCACGTAGGATTGTCGTTAGGTTCAGGAACTAGTGTGGCAAAACAAGCCAGTGACATTACGCTTATTGATGACTCATTCCGCAGTATTGTACAAGCAGTTATGTGGGGACGTTCGCTCTATATCAATATCCAGCGGTTCATCTTCTTCCAGCTGGTAGTAAACGTAACAGCCTTGTTGCTGGTTCTTTGCGGGTCGTTTGTCGGAACAGAGTTGCCCTTAACCATTACGCAGATATTGTGGATAAACCTCATCATGGATACCTTTGCAGCTATGGCTTTGGCGTCGCTGCCTCCAAGTCGTGAGGTCATGCAGGCTCTTCCAAGAAAGCAGGATGCCTTCATTATTACACGCAGGATGGTGAAGGGGATAGGTATTGTTGGCGGAGTATTCTTTTTGCTGATGTTTGTACTGCTGTGGTATTTTGAACGTATAGCAGGAGTAGATCCTACGGAGCTGACCATTTTCTTCTGTATTTTCGTTATGCTGCAATGGTGGAATCTGTTCAATGCACGTGCTTTAGGTTCTCACCACTCTGCTTTCCGAAGACTTTGGGCCTGTCAGGGTTTTCTGTTGGTCTTGCTCTTGGTACTGATGGGTCAGTGGCTCATAGTTACTTTTGGCGGGAAAATGTTCCGAACTGTTCCATTGTCTGCTGAAACGTGGATGTATATCATTGTCGGTACTTCTCCTGTGTTATGGCTTGGCGAACTATATAGGAGGTTTAGGATATAGAAACAGATCATCTTTAGTTGAGAGACAAATGCAAGGTTACGTAGCAACAATAGGAATGTTCGACGGAGTGCACTTAGGGCACCAGTTCGTGTTGCGCCAGGTGGTGGAGAAAGCCCGACAGTTGGGACTACAGTCGCTCTGCATTACCTTTGACCATTCACCACGATGCGAACAAGTGCTGACGTCATTGGACCAGAAACTCAGTCTGATACGGCAGACAGGCATCGACCGATGCGAGGTCTTGTCTTTTACACCAGAACTGAAAGCACTAACGGCCCAACAATTCATGGAACAGGTGCTGAAACGACAGCTGGGGGTGAAAGTACTGTTGACGGGTTATGACAACCGTTTCGGACGTAACCGTGAGGAGGGTTTTGAAGACTATGTACGTTATGGTCGTGAGCTTGATATCGAAGTTTTTGGGCTGCCTGCAGAAGGTAATACCAGTTCGACGTATATCCGCCAGTTGTTGCTGGGTGGCAATGTAGCAGAAGCCGCTGCGTCGTTAGGACATCCATACACCATTACTGGACGTGTAACTCATGGGGAGCATGTGGGTACTCGATTGGGCTATCCGACTGCCAACCTGATACCCGCAGATTCTCACCAGTTGATTCCTGCAGGAGGTGTGTATGCCGTCTGGGTAGGAATAGACAGCACGCAGGGAAGCGGAAACAACGCAGAGCTGACCAGTAAACTTGAACGTGGCATGATGAACATTGGTACCCGCCCTACCTTTGGGTTACATACCCAGACATTGGAAGTACATCTGTTGGATTACAGTGGTGACCTGTACAATCGCCAGCTGACAATAACATTCGTCAACCGATTACGCGAGGAACAACACTTTGACAGTCCTGAGGCACTTATTGAACAATTGAAAGAAGATACTATTCAAACGATGAAACTATTATGAAGAAAGCAATTAGCTATCTGTTCATTTTCCTTGGCATCTATATATTGTTAGGTGCCATAGTTACGATGGTTTGGGAGTTTGTTACAGGCTCGACAGACTTGGTTACGGGCAAGTTGATAACTACAACGGCAGTCACTAGTGTTGTGGTAATCGCTGTATTTCTGCTGACCAGATGGGCCGAAGTGTCACCCAAATGGATACGCACGCGTCCTTGGATGGTTCTTTTCTGGAGTGTGGTAGCATCGCTTGGAGCACTCATCCCTTCGGCGTGGGTACAGGAGCAGATGCCAGAACTGCCTAACATCGTAGAGCAGGAGTTTGATATGATACTTCAAAACCGCTGGGGTTACCTGACTATTGGTTTGCTGGCTCCGCTTTCTGAGGAGATAGTATTCCGTGGTGCCATCCTCAAGTCGCTGCTCAATTCGTCGCGTCTGCCTGTATGGGGAGCTATTGCTCTCTCGGCCCTGATGTTTTCGCTCATACATATGAATCCGGCTCAAATGCCCCATGCTTTTGTCATCGGACTATTGCTGGGATGGATGTATTGGCGTACAGGCAGCATTTTGCCTGGTATGGCTTACCATTGGGCCAACAATTCGGCGGCTTACGTTATCTATAACATTTATCCAGATTCTGACATCATACTGAGTGACATATTCGGCAGTACCTCACGTGTGCTGATGGCAGTAGGTTTCTCATTACTTATCTTGTTGCCTGCCCTCTATCAGTTGAATCTTTGGATGAAACGGGCAGAAGAATAACCGCATGTATGAGTAAAAATGGAACGGGCTACCGCTGAAACTTTCAGTTGGGTAGCCCGCTCTTCGTTAGTATGTTATGAAAAATTTGAGAGAATGTGAAACTTCACAGTTTCTTTGTGTTTTAACTAAACATGTTGTTAATAATATAGAGAAAGCATAGAAAAAAATCTTAGTTTTTCGGCTGAGTAGGAATCAGCACTTGTGAACTGTCGGTGATGACGATGTCGCCAATGTTCTCTGCCTGGACAGGTTGAACGGGCATTATCGTGTCAACATCCTGTTTGAGGACGGCGTAGTCCTCAGGATCGTTCCAATTGTTGTCCCACGGAGCCTGCAAAGCACCGCCAAGGGTCAGTATGATGGCCACGATGGCTGCTGCCTTGAAGAGCGGCATCAACCGCTGTGACAGCTTGACTTCATGAGCTTTGACTGGCTGTGACTCTTCGCTTGTCATCTCCAGTATACGGGCGTCAAAGTCATCGCCCAGTACCTCGTCGTCGTCCGCAATGAATAGGGCGCGCCATTGGTACAAGTGGGCTGGAATTTCTTCCTGGTGGAAGAAGGTGCGCAAGATGCTTTCCTCCTCGAGGGAGGTTTCAGCAGCAAAATAGCGCTCCAGCAATTGTTCGATGTACTTATAGTCCATATTCTTCTTGTTGTTTAAATTCCTTTTTGACAGTTTGGCGGGCTCGGAAGATGTTAATCTTGACTTGTTCTTCACTGATGCCCATCACATTCGCAATGTCCCGATAGCTCTTGCCCTCAATATCGCGCAGCTGCATGGCTGTCCGTTGTTTCTCAGGCAGTTGCTTTATCAGCTTCCTTACCAGAGCAACCCTGTCGCGCTGCATGGCCTGTTCCTCAGGATTGGCACCATAGCTTTTGTCTGCAGGGTCGTGTTCATCTTCAAGAGTTGTGGCCTGGTTGTCCATCCGCCTCAACTTGTCAAGTGAGAGGTTCCTACAGGTGGTCAGGCAGAAAGCTTCTATCGATTCAATCTTGTCCCAGTCGCTACGCCTGTTCCAAACCTTCATCATCGTCTCCTGTACCACGTCCTCTGCCTCTGCACGGTTGAGTGTGAGACGGAGTGCCAACCGAAAGAGCTCATTCTTCAGTGGCAGCACATCGGCTTGGAAACTGATTTTTTTCACCTCTCTAATAGTAATGACGATTCAAAAAAGGAAAAGTTACAAAAAGACGAAGATTTTTTATTCTATGACGGTTCCATGCTTTCCATCGATAGCAGTAGCGAGGGTGATGATGACCTTCGACACCCCAGCATCGACAGCATTGAGGGCATTTTCTATCTTAGGCAGCATACCACCAGATATGGTGCCGTCAGTTTTATATTTATGATATAATGTACGTGTGATGGTGGGAATCACGGAGTCCTCGTCATCAGGATTGCTTAAGACTCCTTTTTTCTCGAACGAGAAAATGAGTGTCACATCGTACTCTTTGGCCAGTGCCTTTGCTGTTTCTGAGGCGATGGTGTCGGCATTGGTATTGAGTATGTGTCCTTCTCCGTCGTGGGTCAAGGGAGCCATTACTGGGGTAATGCCTGCTTCCACGAGGCGGCCTAGCATGTTACCATCAGCTTGGTCAACATCGCCAACCCAGCCATAGTCGACGGTTGAACCGTCAACTACTACAGGCGGGCGTTTGTGGCTGCGAATAACATTGGCATCGGCACCTGTCAGTCCTATGGCATTGACACCGTTGGCCTGAAGCCGTGCTACGAGATTCTTATTGACCAGTCCACCGTAGACCATCGTAACTACCTCCAGCATGTCACCATCAGTAATTCGACGGCCATTAACCATCTGCGTCGTTATGTTGAGGCGTTCTGCGGTCTTTGTAGCCTTGCGGCCACCACCGTGTACCAGTACTTTCCGTCCTTCGATAGCCGAGAAGTCTTGCAGCAACTTGGTAAGTTGCTGTTCGTCTTCCACAACGGCTCCTCCTACCTTCACTATAGTCAGTTTCTCTTTCATTGTATATTTATTCTTTTACTTTTTCTTGATGACTAACATGTCTTTGCTACGGTTAGCAAAGAGTTCGAATAATTGTCTCAGCATTTGGTATTGATTGTTGTCATAAGTGACTTTGCTTAAACGGAACTGATAAGTAATAGACACAATACGCTCATCAGTAGATTCATATAGAATGTGTCCAGAGATGCTTTTGTCTTCTGATGTAACCCTGATGTTCTGGGGCATTTCTTCCAACTTCCAACCTTCGGGTAGTGTGAGCTGGACAGTTGTATTGAAAGTCTGTTTATAGGGTATTTCTACGGGCAGCAGACGTTCTTTCTCCGTAAAGGGGTTTTCTCTGATGGGTACTTCAATAAACGGATTGATATAGATGAGGTCGCCAGTGGTTTCGCCTTGTCTGGTGAAGCTGACAGTCTCCGTCAAGTTTGGCACGAAGTCGCGGTGCCCTTCCATGTTACATTGGTCAATCTTGATGCCATAATAGGATGCTCTGTCGGCTATATAGGCAGTACTATCGGCAGCCTTAACGAATAGTTTCCTTATTTTTTCGGCAGCATTACCAGTATGGAGTGCCTGAAGCTCGCCCTTCATCTCTCCGCTGGGAGAGAGTTCAGCCTTAACGGTCATGATGGTCTTGGCTTCGCCTATCTTCTGCAAGTCAACCCATTGGCCAGGTTTGCCTTTCTGGATGATACGTGCTTTGTCAGTATAGAGATTAGGAGGCAGTACGTTCAGATAACCATAGGTCGACGAAGCATCGATATACAGCCATGTACTGCCATACGGAACACCAACAATAAAGGTGTTCAGTTTATTTAAAGTCGGATATGTTTGTGGCAGTCGCCCGTGTCTGCGGGTACTCATCACGACGGGATAGGCTTTGACGCCTACGTCGCCTAACATATTGATGAGCATCATGTTCAGGTCTGCATTTGAACCGTTGCCTTTCTTGACAATCTCAGAGGCCGATTTGATGGCCAGTTCATATTCACCGTCCCAAGCCAGTCGCTGACGCAAGAACTTAAAAGTGGCTGTAACCTTCTCTTTGAGGTCATTTATCTCGCTGATGCCACTGGCTGCCAGTTCGTCACGGTATTTGCTGTGCTTGTAGAGATGGTGTCCGAAGTCAGGGTGTTCAAACAAGACTTCGTCCACCTGTTCCCATGTCTTCCTCATATCACGGGATTCTCCAGCAAAGTTGATGCGCTGCAATTCGGCAGTAATCTTGGTGAAGTAGTCGCGGACGTTCCATACATAATCGTCCTTTTTCAGACCTTTCAGATTCCGTCCAGTACAGTTGTAGATATTGGTTTGGCACTTTTTCTGATTTGCCATACCGTCGCTGCTTGCCTTGTATAATAGTGCTCCTGCGGTGACGGTATTCTGAAGTTGCTGGAGTCCAGAATACTCAACGTTGTAGATGAATACAATAGGTATCTCCAACCTGTAGTTGGCATAGGCAACAGGAATTTCCGCACTGGCATACCAATCGTGAATATGATAATAGACGTTGCTGTGTAATTTATACTCGTACTCGATGACGGTGCCGGCCTTTACCTGGGGAATGGCTATCTTGGCCACCATATTATCCTCGTCAATACGTTCATTGTATATCTTTTCAAGGCCGATTTTGGTCTTCTTCACTTTGCCATTCTCCAGATTATAGGCAGTGGCCTTGAAATTCTCGAAGGTCTCCTGCATGAAGTCTTCGTTGCTATTGAAGATGTAGGGGATGGTGATATTGGCATATTCCTTACCCTCCTCTTTTAGTATCTTGATACGTGTCTTTACTTCGTAATCGACCAAGAAATCCATCATATCCATCGTGTAATTCACGTTTGTGAGTTGGCAGAGTACAACGGCTTCTGCTTCTGGGTCTTGTTCGTAGACGGTCATCTGCATTTCTTCGTCTGTTGGTTTACCGAATTTCAGGTTCTGGGCTTCGATAGTTGTCCAACAAAACGTCAGCAGAAATGTAAGGATTAATTCTTTTTTCATAGTTGTGCCTTTTTAAGTACGATTTTCTGATTATAAATGTTGTCAATGATTCCTAAGAATTCTGTGAGTTGGGGAAAGAGTGACTTGTCAAACGTCCCCGACTTCATTAGTAGGCGATTCTTGATATGGATGGTATTGTCGTCTCTTTGTAAAGTGAATGAGAACGAGGCGAAGGGTTGTTCTATGCTCACGTCCTTGGGTCGTGCTTCAATGGTGTATCCTTCTGGAATGGTGAGCGTGATGTCGTCCTCGTCCAAATAGCCCATCTCCAACCAGATGTCCTCTTGGCGTTCTGCTACGTTGTTGGGCGCATTATAGCCGTGATGGAGCGGACAAATGGGGACAAAGAGTCGTTGTCCTGTTTGGGTAGCGTATTTCTGGCTTTTGATTTCTGTGTCCATCGTAATCCTGGCCCCATTCTCGCTGAAGTCAATGTTTTTGATTTCTGTTAATGGCGCAAAGACAATCCGTGAAAGTATCTTCTGGCGCTCCTTTTCATTCATTTTAGCCAAAGGGATACGATTTTCGTATTGTCTGTTGAAGGTCTCTTGTGTCACCTTCAGGTCTGCAGCCCCGTTTTGCGAGAGATTGACACTTACAGTACTAAGCATCAGGTTTGTGCTATCTGCATAGACGGGCAGGTGGATGAGCCGTCCTCCCTGCTCGCTGATTTCAATGGCGTCGTGTCCGGCAATGTCCTCATGCACATAGCCCAAGGGCAGCTGTGGATTGGTGCATTCCAGCCAAAGCGTATCGTTCGCAAGCGGCACCTGCAGGATAACGTGGTCCATTTGACCAAAACAGGTATAGTCTTTCATAAACCTGTGGTTAGTGGTGCTGATGACGGTATAGTTCGAAGCAATGCCAACCTCTTTCAGCATGGCGCGCATATAGTTTGTCAGGCCTTTGCAGTCGCCGTATCCACTCTTGCAGACGTTGGTGGCAGAAGCAGGTTGAAGTCCGCCAATACCTAAGAGAATAGCCACATAGCGTGTTGTTTCTCCTAATCGCTGGTAGAGGGCTTCCACCTTCTCACGATCAGTCTTCATCGTGTCAGTCAACTGGTGTAACTGCAAGCATACGTCTTTGGGCAGGATGTCAAGTCCTTGCATCAGGTTGTAGTGCCACAATCCAAAGTCTTTCCAACTGCGCTGGCTACCACGAGTACCATAGTATGTGAAGTCGGCTGGGGCAAACTGTGCCATAGGCATCTTCTCCCTCAGCGGACGCGAATAGGGTTCTTTCTCCAATACGGGCAAATCGTTGACTTCGAGTGTGATGAGTTGGGTAAATTTCGAACTCTTATCAATACTCACCTCATTTGCAATGTTCTGCTCTGCATGAAGAATGGTCATGCTCTTCGGAGCCTTAAGGCTGTAGCTTGCTTTCTTGACGCTGACGTCATAGTCCGTCTGTGGACAGAAACGGGGAAATGCTATCAGATTGTCACGACTGTCGATAGTCCATTCGTAAGATACGGTGACAGGATAGACGGGTGGTGTATAATCAAGATACATGGTATAGTCGTCAATGGCAAAATATGGCGAGAGTTCGGTTTTTTGCAGCTCACTCTCCTTCATCTTCCTGATGACGCGTCCGTTAGCATCCGTCACCACTCCCTTGAAACTCGTCAGCCTGTCCTTCTTGCTACATGTACAGGCAAAACTGACCTTGGAGGCCCCCTGCTCATTGGGGATTGTTGTCACCTCTTTATAGTGAACAATAGCGTGGGTGGGACCGTCGCAGACAATGTCTGTCACAGACTCCTCGATGATGGCCTTTTGTGCCTTTACAGGCAGCAATATGGTCATCAGAAGGCCAGCCAAAAGTCCTTTTTTCATTGACGCCTTACTCCAAATAAGTATATCCGTATAGGCCTGAGCGGTAGTTGGAGAGGAACTCCTTTCCCTCCTCAAGGGATATCTTGCCTTGCTTGACACTCTTAGCCACCCAGACTTCGAGCTGGCGTACCAGTTTTTTAGGATTATACTGTACATATTCCAGAACTTCCTCCACTGTTTCACCATCGATAATCTGGTCGATATGATAGGAGCCGTCCTTCACAGAAATGTGTACGGCATTGGTGTCTCCGAAGAGGTTATGCATATCGCCTAAGATTTCCTGATAGGCTCCCACAAGGAATACTCCCAAATAGTAGGGTTCGTTTTTCTTCAGCGGGTGAACAGGCAGTGAATGCGTGTTATGGCGGTTGGTGGTGAAATTAGCTATCTTACCATCCGAGTCGCAGGTAATATCCTGGATGGTGGCATTACGTGTGGGCTTTTCGTTGAGCCGCTGGATGGGCACGATGGGGAATACTTGGTCGATAGCCCAAGAGTCGCTGAGGCTTTGGAACAGCGAGAAGTTACAGAAATACTTGTCAGCCAAGAGCTTGTCAATCTTCATCAATTCCTCAGGGATATGCTTCAGGCTTTTGGCCAACGCATGAATCTCGTGACATACGCTCCAGTACATTGCTTCCACCTCAGCACGTGTTTTCAGGTCAACGATTCCATGCGAGAACAGGTCGAGCACCTCTTCGCGGATTTGTTCGGCATCGTGCCAGTCTTCCAGTACATTACGTGGGGAGAGGTTGTCCCAGATTTCGTAGAGGTCCTTCACTAACTGGTGCGAATTCTCATCAGGCTCGAACTCTTCAGGCATCTCAGGCAGAGAAGCCGTTTCCAACACATCGATGACTAATACCGAATGGTGGGCAGCAAGTGAACGTCCGCTCTCCGTGATGATATTGGGATGAGGCAGGTTATTCTTGTTGGCAGCATCTACAAAGGTATAGATGCAGTCGTTGACGTATTCCTGAATGCTGTAGTTGACAGAGCTCTCGCTCGAAGGTGAGCGGGTTCCGTCGTAGTCGACACCCAGTCCACCGCCACAGTCTACGAAGTCTACGTTATACCCCATCTTATGCAGTTGGATATAGAACTGTGAAGCTTCTCGTAGAGCCGTCTGAATGCGTCGGATCTTCGTAATCTGACTGCCGATGTGGAAATGAATCAGTCGCAGACAGTCGCGCATATCCTTTTTGTCCAGCAGATCCAAAGCCTCCAGTAATTCGGCACTTGTCAAACCGAATTTTGAGGCATCGCCGCCGCTTTCTTCCCATTTCCCTGAACCAGAAGAAGCCAGTTTGATGCGGATGCCGATATTGGGGCGGACGTCGAGTTTCTTGGCTTCACGAGCGATAATCTCCAGCTCGTTCATCTTTTCCACGACGATAAATATTTGTTTGCCCATCTTCTGGGCCAACAATGCCAGTTCGATGTAGCTTTGGTCCTTATAGCCGTTGCAGACGATGATGGAGTCGCTTTGGCACTGCATGGCAATCACCGCATGCAGTTCTGGTTTCGAACCAGCCTCCAGACCCAGGTTGAACTTTCTTCCATGGGAGATAATCTCTTCAACAACAGGTTGCATCTGGTTCACCTTGATGGGATATACCACATAGTTCTCGCCTTTGTAATTGTATTCCTCAGAGGCTTTCTTGAAACAGCTCCATGTTTTCTCGATACGATTGTCCAGGATGTCAGGGAAGCGTAACAGCACAGGTGATGTGACATCGCGCAGTGCCAGTTCGTCCATCACCTCACGCAGGTCAATCTGCGTGCCGTCCTTGCAAGGAGTCACGTAGACATTGCCTTTGTCGTTGATACCAAAGTAGCTGGTACCCCAGCCGTTGATGTTGTAGAGCTCGCGAGAGTCCTCAATCGTCCATTTTTTCATAGTCGTCAATAAAAATATTTATGGTTAGGTCATAGATTCAACAAAGCACGCAGGGTGCTTACGCTGGTCTTGATTTTGTCATAGTCGTCCAGCACACTGACATCCAGTGTGTAGGGTGCCTTCGTGTAGTAGGGGAGACGTTCCTTGAGATGCTCCGTGATATAGGCTATCAGCTCTTCCGGACTCTTGTCTTTCAGTAACGGACGTTCTACCTTGGCCATCAGCAGGTGTTTGTACAGCGTGTCTGGATCAGCTTTCAGGTAGACTACATCGCCCTGTTGGTTCAAGTAGTCCATGTTGTCAAAGAAACATGGTGTTCCACCACCGCAGCTGATGATGACATCTTCAAATTCAGCCACCTCGTGCAGCATGTTGTACTCCAATTGTCGGAAACTTTCTTCGCCGCGTTCGGCAAAAATCTGCGATACTGTCTTACGCATCCTGCTTTCGATGTACCAGTCCAGGTCATAGAACATCATGCCAGTTTCCTTGGAAAGTGCTTTGCCTATGGTGGTCTTGCCAGACCCCATATAGCCTACAAGTATGATGCGTCTCATTTCTTCTGCTTTTCGATAATGGCCATGCACTCGTCGAAGGTCAGCTCAGCAGCACGTGGATGCAGTGACTTGGCAATACGGTAGTTCTTTCCGTCGAAGGCAATATAGGGACCATAGCGTCCATTGAGTATCTGAAGCTTACCGTCAGCGTCAAAGACCTTCAGGTGCTTTTGCGACTCAGCCTGTCGCTTCTCTTGGATCAGTTCGACAGCATCGTCGAGCGTGATGGTCATGGGATCGGCATCCTTAGGCAGCGAGGTATACTTTTTCGAATGGAGGACATAAGGTCCAAAGCGGCCAGTGCCAATCACCACAGGTTCTCCCTCGAAATTGCCCAAAGTACGAGGCAGTTGGAACAGTTCCAGTGCTTCTTCAAGATTGAGCGACTCCATGCTCTTATCGCTGGGCAGCTGGGCAAAACGAGGCTTTTCCGAATCATCAGCAGAACCAATCTGAACCACAGGGCCAAAGCGTCCTATCTTGACGAAAACAGGCTTGCCCGACTTAGGGTCTTTACCTAGCATGCGTTCGCCTGCCTTATGCTCCTGGCGAGTGTTCATGGTCTTCTCCACGGTAGGTTCGAAACTCTTATAGAAGCTTTTCATCATGTCAGTCCACTTCTCGTTGCCCTCGGCAATCTTGTCGAAGTCTTGCTCAACCTTGGCCGTGAAGTTATAGTCCATGATGCCAGGGAAGTATTTCATCAGGAAGTCGTTGACCACAATGCCAATGTCAGTAGGCAGCAGCTTTCCTTTGTCAGAACCTACCATCTCCTTACGTTTCTTTTGGGTGATGACCTTTCCTTTTAGCGTATCGATGGTGAAGAAGCGTTCCTCGCCTTTGCGGTCGCCTTTCTGGACATATTCGCGTTGCTGGATAGTAGAAATTGTGGGTGCGTAGGTGGAAGGACGGCCTATGCCAAGTTCCTCCAGCTTATGTACCAGTGAGGCCTCAGTGTAACGTTGAGGACCTTGGCTGAAGCGCTCTGTTGCTTGGATTTCACGACGCGACAGTTCCATTCCTTCTTTCATGGGAGGCAGGATGTGACCCTCTTCCTCCTGCTGTTCCTCGTCGTCCACAGACTCACGGTATACTTTGATAAAACCATCGAACTTGACCACTTCACCCTGTGCAACAAACTGCTCGTCGGTACCACTGACAGTGATGTTTACAGTCGTTTTTTCAATCTCGGCATCAGCCATCTGGCTGGCTATGGTACGTTTCCATATCAGCTCATAGAGACGGCGCTCTTGAACGGTACCCTCGATGGTTGACTTTTCCATATAGGTGGGACGAATAGCCTCGTGGGCTTCCTGGGCACCCTTGGAACTGGTGTGGTATTGGCGTCCCTTGCTGTATCCGGCACCATAGAGGCTGATGATTTCCTCCTTGCTGGCATTGATGCACAGCCCTGACAGGTTTACAGAGTCAGTACGCATGTAGGTAATATGTCCGTGCTCATACAGGTGCTGGGCCACCATCATGGTCTGGGAGACCGTAAACCCTAACTTGCGGGCAGCTTCTTGTTGAAGGGTCGATGTGGTGAAGGGAGGTGCCGGAGAGCGCTTCATGGGCTTCTTGACCACTGAGTCGACTGTGAAGACAGCTTCCTTGCACTTTTCCAGGAATTGCTCTACCTCTTCATGTGTCTTCAGACGCTGAGCCAGCGTAGCCTTCACTTCAGTCTGGGAATTGTCAGCATTGGTAATGGCAAAGATGCCGTTGACGCTGAAATAAGGTTCGCTCTTGAAGTTCTGGATTTCGCGTTCGCGTTCAACAATCAGTCGCACGGCAACGCTCTGTACACGGCCTGCAGACAAGGCAGGTTTCACCTTACGCCAGAGAATGGGTGACAGCTTGAAGCCTACCAGACGGTCTAAGACGCGACGAGCCTGCTGGGCATTGACCAGGTTCATGTCCAAATGACGGGGATGCTCAATGGCTTGTAAGATGGCGGGCTTGGTGATTTCATGAAAAACAATGCGGTTGGTCTTCTGTTCGTCCAGCCCCAGCACCTCACACAGGTGCCATGAGATTGCTTCACCCTCACGGTCTTCATCGGATGCAAGCCATATTTTCGAGGCTTTCTCTGCTTGCGACTTCAGTTCCTTCACCAGCTTTTCCTTCTCCTCAGGAATCTCGTATTGTGGCTCCAGTGTCATTGTGTCGATGCTCATCTCCTTTTTCTTCAGGTCACGAATGTGGCCGTAGCTCGACATTACCTTGTAGTCTTTGCCGAGAAACTTTTCTATGGTTTTAGCCTTTGCAGGCGACTCCACGATCACCAAATTTTTCTGCATATTCTTTCCAAATTATTGTTTCGGGCTGCAAATGTAGAGAAAAGTTTTGGTTACACCTTATTTATATATAAGATTTTTTAATTTCTTAACAGTTTCCTTCATGAAAGTCTGATAAATGACAGGCAAACATTACGTGATTTAGCTGTTGATTGACAAAACAAATAAATATGGTGCATCCTCCTGAAAAAGGGGGAAAGACAGTCGATGTTAACGAAACAAAATGAATCATAAAATAATTAACATCTCCGTGTTTTACAAAAAAAGTTTGTATTTTTGCAACTATATATTACTATTACCTTAAATAGGATTCTGTCTATGAAGAAATTATTAGCATTAACGAGTGTAGTCCTGTTGGTTTCCTGTGGGCTGACAAAAGACGAAGACAACCATTTTAACATCATCGACAAATTCAAGATGACCTGGAACATTTATGAGGAGATGGTCAAGAACGATAATGGAAGCATCACCTACTATGCGCTGCCCTGGGGTGGTCTGGTGGGAGCAGTCAGAGAGCGTAATATGGGCGTCGACTGGTCAGATTACGAGAGCATCAGGTTCGACTTTGCCGAGCCTACGAAGGTGGCGACACAAATCATGATATCTGACAAGTTGAAGACCTGGGGTAAGCCTGGTATCACGTCGTTGACCTGTAACTTTGACGGACAGAACGTGAAGAATGTCGAGGAAGTAGCCCTGCAGGCTTCGGATACCACGGAGATTACCGTGTTGCGTGTCATACTGACTCCTAACGCATCCCACTGGTCATCGACGACTATTTGGGAAGGCGACTGTCATCAGGGCAACTGGGAAAACGGCTTTGTCATCAAGCCTGAGAAGTTTACCACAGCCTATGAGGGAGATAAGTTAGAGATTGTCTTCACCACGGACACTGACGACCCCAATATCACCTACTGGTTGATGAAGACCGTCATCAACGATACGGACCAGACCCTCGAAGGTAATGACAACGAGCTGAACTCATGGGGCTGTGCTATGGTGGGCAAGGCTGCCACAAGATACAGGATCATGCTGACTGCTAAGGATATAACACGACTAAGAGAAAAGGGTGTATTTATCAATGGCTACCACAACAACGTCACACAGTGCAACATTCTGAAACGACAGTCAGAGCAAGAGCAAAATTCCCAAAATTGAGCAAGTGTCGAGGGTGACGTCTTATGTCAGCAAGTGGTAGGTGCCTCCAGCCATAGGTTTCACAACGCCTTTCATTTCCAGTTGAAAAAGAAGCGCGGTGAGCTGGCCGATGGGAAGGTTCGTCTTGACGCTGATGATGTTGAGTTGCAGGTCGTTGGTCTGTTCGAGCAGGCTGACGACCTGCTGTTCTTCTGCACTTAAATCTGGAAAGAGTTGACGTTCTACGGCTTTGGGCTTTTGCTGGACACACTGCCAGCCCATAGACTCAATGAAGTCTTGTGCCGAGGTGATGAGTGCCGCCATGTTGTTGCGGATGACCTTGTTGCAGCCTTCGGAGAAGGGCATGCCTACAGCCCCTGGAAAGGCAAAGACATCGCGACCATATTCCTGGGCAATACGACAAGTGATGAGGCCACCCCCCTTAATGGCACTCTCCACAAGTATCGTTGCATCCGAGATGCCTGCAACGATACGGTTGCGCTGGCGGAAATTATTGGGTAGGGCTTCCGTCTGGCTGGTGTATTCAGTCAGCAGTCCGCCACGACTTACCATCTCGACTGCCGTCTGGCGATGGGCTGTAGGATAAATCTGGTCTAATCCGTGTGCCAGGACCCCAACCGTTTCGTAACCATGTTGCAGGGCATTGCGGTGGGCACAGATGTCGATGCCGTAAGCCAGTCCGCTGACGATGAGCACCTGCGGACAGCACTGGTGCAAGTCGCTGATGAAGCGGCGTACAAGGTCTTGTCCGTATGTGGTGCAGTGTCTGGTGCCCACCATATTGAGTATATGCTGTTGGTTGAGGTTGGCTTTCCCTTTATAATAGAGGATGACAGGTGCATCAGGACATTCGCGCAGCCGCAGGGGATAATCGGCATCGTTGAATGTCAGTGCGCGGATGCCGTTCTTGTTGATGAACTCCATCTCGGCAGCAGCTCGTCGTAAGGCGTCGTCCCAGTTTTTCAACGCTTCACGTATCCGCGGTGTCGACTCTGAGATGGCATCGCCAATGTCGTTGCGGTGTTCGTAGACAGCCTGACTGCTGCCCATCGACTGATACAGTTCGAGGGCTATGGCAGCATTGAAACCCGTCATGCGGGTCAGGGCTATGGTGTAGTAAATCTCTTGATCTGACATGGGCAGTGTTTGATGATGGGCTGCTTGGTGGTTTTTGTCTTACAGATAGGGTGCAAAAGCACGGTCGTACTCGTCGCTTTCGCCCAGGCGGCCGTTGATGAGGCACACCAGCATGTTCTTGCTCTTGAAGCAGATGGTCTCGTCTGAAGCCCGATAGATGTCTTGATGGAAAATGTACTTGAATCCGTCCTTTTCCAGCCAGAGTCGCGAGATGAACTCGTCGTCACAGCGCAAGGGTGTCTTGTATTCTAACTGCATGCGTGCTACGACGGCATCGATGCCGCGTGCATGCATCTCGGCAAAGCTCAGTCCGCACTTCTTCAGGAACAGATGGCGCGTGTGCTCAGTGTAGTGCAGGTAGTTGGCATTGTTGACGATGCCCTCGATGTCGCACTCATAGTCGCGTACCTCCATGCGGGTTTCAAAAACATATTTTCTCATTGTATTGTTGCTTTATAAATGTCTTTATTTCCTTTTCAAGTATTCGTAGCCTATGCGACAGCGCAGGCAGTCCTTGCGGTCGCAGTATTCCTTTTTCAGTTGGATGAGCGCCTGTGAGTCGCCTGCCGTCTTGACTTCCAGCCCACACTCTTGCCACATGCGGATGATGTGGTTTTGTTCGGCCTTGAGCTGTTCGAGTAAGTCGAAGGCACGGTCGCAAAGTGCTTCGCGGGCGGAATGTCGGCCGTAGGCAAAGAGAATGGGGATGCAGGTGTTGATGATTAGCAGGTTCATGGAGAATGGCGACAGATGCTTGGCATTGCGCACACTCTCAGAACCAAAGGTGTAGTGAGTTTCCCAATAGGGAGTCACCTGCGTTCGCAACCGTTCACAGAGACTCACAGTGTCCACGCACTCGATGAGTTGAGAGAAACCGGCTTTCTGCTGATAGTAGAGGTTGGCCAGTTGCGAGATGCGGATATGTGGGAAGTTCTGCGGACGTAGCCTGAGAAAGCGCCACAGCTTGTAGTCCATCGGTTGAAGCGAGAACTTATGTGCCAGATATTGGTATTCGTTGCGCAGCTTGGCGAAATAGCCTTCGTTCAGGGCTGCTTTCTGGTATTTCTCAGGAACGGCTTCCAGTTCTAGGAGTCCAGCCTGGCCTAAGAAGATGGCCTCTATCTGAAACAGGTTGTCGCGGTGTTTGCATACCGCCTGGAGGGGTATGTGGCGTGCCCATTCCTCAAAAGCCTCGCCGTTGATGCCAAAACCGTAATTTCGCGCCAGCGTGATAAAGTAGGCCTCCTCCCATGAACCATTGGCTTGCCTGACACGTTGTTGGATGGCGTTGGTCTTCTGCTCCAGGCGTTCTGTCTGCAGGGCTGCCATCCATGAGTGGATGGTCAGCTTGGTCAGTTCAGGGATGATGCGATAGCAGGGAGGGTAGGAGTCTGTCTTCAGCAGCTCTTCATAGTTGTTGCTCACTGTTTCAGGAACAGCCATCACCACTTGCGGCACGAAGTCGCCTCGCGAAGTCTGCACGTCACGGTCGGCCTCGCCCACAATGTGCAATACGACGTTGTCGTAGTTGGCATCCGTATGGTGGCCGTGCTGGTACCAGTGTGACGAGCGGTCGTGAATCTCGACGTTGCCCACCCACAGCGTACCGCCAATCTTTATCTTGGCATTGAAGAAATCAGGTCCTGCGTTGCGGTTATGCAGTCCAGGGTCCAGTACCTCGACGATGCGCCCGTCAGTGGTCTCCAGTCCTGTGACAGGCCATAGCTTATGTTTCCAGCAGTAGTGTAACAGTTGCTCCATGAGTGTTATTCTTATTCTGCACGTTTGACCACCAGCTTGTTATTGACAAAACCTGCAAAGGACTCGAACATCTGACGAAGTGCAGGGTAGCTCTTGCTGTCGTGGGTTATCTTGTTCACGTTGAACTGATAGTGTATCTGAAGTTTCCCTTCCGACACGTTGGTGATCAGGCGGGCTTCCACGCTCTTGTCTGGGGTTGACATGACTAACCGTTCTGGTTTCTCGGCCAGTGTGTAACCTTCAGGCAGTGTAACGTTGACAGTGGTCGTCTGGGTAGTCAGGTAGGGGAATTCAACAGGCATCAGGCGCTCCTCCTCCATGAACGGATTCTCCTTGATGGGTGGTACTGGGAAGGGGCAGAAACTTATCTGGCCGTTATTGACTTCCCCTTGGTAGTTAAAGGTAGAGTCCTCCTTGACACTGGGGGTAAAGTCAGTACTCTTTCCCTGACGGTGTTGCAGGGCGTCAATGCCTTCATAGAGGACGGTTTGTGTACCCTTCACGCTACCGTCAGCCGACAGCGTGGCTTCAATGACTGTTGTCGTCTTGGCCTTCGACAGCTTCTGCAGGTTCACCCACTTCTCTCTCTTTTGCTTGGTCACCAGTCTGGCACGTTCTACCAGCAGGGGTGGGGGCAGTACGTTGAGGTAGCCGCCTGCCGACGAGGCGTCGACATACACATAGTTGTTGTTGTCGCCCATGATTCCTACGACAAATGTCGTGAGTTTCATAAACGAGGGGAAGTTATAGGGCAGCAGACCTTGGTCGCGAGTGCGCAACACTACTGGGACAGCTTCCAGTCCTACACTCTTGCATGACTGGATGAGCAGCAGGTTGATGTCCGCATTTGAACCACTGCCTTCCTGCAGCGTTTCGCTGCTTTTCCTTGGCCACATATTGTATTGTCCGTTCCATTTGACTCGTCTCGTCACCAGTCTGAACACAGCAGCAGCACGTTCGTTCAGGCCGGCTATGTCGGCAATCTTGGCCTCTTCCAGCTCCTTTTGCAGCGGGCTGCGCTGATTCAGACGCTTTCCCAGGTCGTCGTCGTCCATGATCATCTGGTCAACCTGTTCCCAGGTCTTGGTATAGTCCATATACATGGTGCGCGGCAAGCTGAAGCCTTTCAGCTCCATAGAGATTCCCGCATAGTAGTCGTGCTCGTTCCAGACGTATTTGTCCTTGGGCATAGCCTTCAGGTTTTGTCCTATGCAGGTATAGTTGTTCGTCTTGAGGTGGACGGGGGCTGCCAGCGGGTCGCTTTCCAGCTTATAAACCATCGTTCCTGTCACGCATTGGCAGTTGAGGCGCTGGATGCCATGTTCTTCCATATTGTAAATAAGGTAGCCAGGAACGTTGATTTTAAGGCGGGCGTATGCTACGGGAATATCGCTTTGGGCATACCAGTCGTGAGCCATGTTGAACAGCTCGCTGTGGATGCTGTACTCGCACTCGATGACCGTACCTTCCTTCACGTCAGGCACGGTGAACCTCAGCTGGTAGTGCTGGTCGTCCAGATGTTCCTTGACAGCGTCACGCTTGTTCAGCGTGCTCTTGACCGTCTTGTTGCCAACTAGGTTGTAGGCCACAACTTTCAAGTCCTCCACGCTTTCGTCGCTGAAACTGCTCAGGGCATTCTCGATGTTTGAGCCCATATCCGTGAACTCGTCTTTCACGTCGCCTGTCTTCACGGAGAACTTGGCTACCTTGATCCTATTTCTTTCGTCGTCTACTTTATAATAAGGTATTGTCATAGTGGCCACTCGCGCCCCCTCGGGCTTGAGCACCTTGATGCGTATTTTCTCATAATAGTCCAGCACGTACCCCATCTGCTCGATGGTGTAGTTGACGTCAGTCAGACGGCAGAGCACAACGGCTTCTGCATTGGGGTCTGACTCATAGGTGGTCATCTCCAGTTCTTCCTTAGTGGGTTTGCCGAATTTCATGTTGACTGCCTGCTGGGCAGTAGCCGTAAGCCATGCCGAAGCAAGCAGTAGGAATAGCGTACGTGTTCGTATATTCATTGTTCCAGTTTTTGGGTTTATTGACTATTCAAGTGCAAAGTTAATAAAAAATTGACAAATGACGGCTATTTAGCTGTGAATTTATGGCCTTGTCCCTTTTCGAATCATCGTCAGCGCTATCACGCCCGCCAAAACATTGGCAACGAAGGAGGCTGCTATCAGTAGTAAGATGATGACCAGTCCGACATAGGGCGAAATTCCTCCTAACAGCATGCCGGCATACAACATCGGCATGACCATCACCAAGGGTTGAGCCAACAACACGACGGCACCTACGACAACCATCTGCCCCACCGTCGCACCAAATATGGTCAGCATTCGCCGCAGCATCTTCCTGTCGACAAAGGCCAATGCCAATATCGCTACAACCACTACAACCGCTATCAGGGCCGCACCCCATAAAGAAATCTCTTTTACTATCATCTTGTTTAATTATTGTTATCTGGTAAATTTTTTGCAAAGATACGAAAAAACGAGAGAAAAGCAGAAGGAAAACTATTATTCTTTTCATTAAGAAAAATAATTGCTACCATTAATGCTAGCAATTTTTATATTTAATGCTCGCAATTTCTACCCTTAAAGCACGCCTGCCCACATCTTCTACTGGACCATATGAATGTACGAAAATTTCATGACCATATACACATTGACGCAGTTACGCTGTTACGCAGTTACGCAGTTACTTTACCGTCAGCGGAGTTCATTACAGTCACTTATCGACAACACAGAGCAAGCTTCATTTACCATCAGAGCAGCTTCACTTATCTATATATATTATTATATATTATATTATATATATATTATAATATATATATAATATAAAGATGCTCTTCTCCCTCAAAGTCACAGTGCAAAAACACCAAAAGTAACTGCTTAAGTGCGTAACAGCGTAACTGCGGTGTGTCTATCCGTACGGAAAAGGTTGACTCGCTCAACTGGGAAAGCTGGACGACCTTCCCTAGGAAAGCATCGGCGTCGGTAGGGGAGGTAAGGTAGGCAAAGTCACCATCGAAAGCGGCGCCAAGGTGGTACAGATCTAAGTACATAGCGGAACCGGCCCCTGATCTACTGACGCAGTTACGCAGTTACACAGTTACGCAGTTACTTTTACCGTCAGCGAAGTTTCATTCTTTGTCGCCGGTCGTCACTTATAGAAGGTAATCCAATTGGTTCTGTACTTGTAGTTTGGAGCCAATTTGCTTTCAGGGAAGATTTCTTTCACCTTACCGTCATTGTCTCGATACCAGGCATAGTTCCAGCCTCTGCCCATATCCAGATAGAGTGCCTGAGTAGCCTTATAAGCACTCAGGCACTTTACAAAGAACTCATATGTCATCACCTTCTTCGACTCGATTATGCATAGTTTGCCATCCTTCTCGCACAATGCCCTATAGATGTTCCTGTTGTTCTTCATCTTAGTGCCAATAGGCCGGACTGTGCCATCCTTGATAATCAGCAACTGGCAGAATCCCATGTTCCATCCATTTGCTGCTGTAGGATAATCCGCCTTTCGCATAAACTTCCATTTACCTTTGCCCCAAACGAAGCCCCCAGTATTTGCCTTGCAGCGATAGCCCTTCTTCATCACCCCATTGCAGATATGGTTATCCGCAATGTTCGAATGCTTGAACTCCATCAGCAGCTCACCAGTAAATGCCGCTTCACAACAAAACTCCACATCCTTCTGTGCAGCCTTCGGCATCTGCCCACACACCAAATCCATCTTTGTATACTCAGGATAGTACACGTTGAGATTAGCTGTCGTCTCAACGGTTACTGCAAAACAACTGATGTGCAGAAGCATCAGAGCCATAATAGAAACTATCTTTTTCATTCTTCGTCGCAATTCGTTTGCAAAATTTTCAATTATTTCGAAGTGATTACTAGAACCCATGATTTTATGAGGCTATGTCCTATTACCGAATTGCCTTGCAGATATAACCGAGTTATCTTGCACTCAATTTGGCCTCTATCTCTTCTATTGTAGGAATTGTACCTTCCACCTTCTCTGGATAGAACTTCTCTAACTCATATTCGGAGATAGCCAGAGGCTGGCTGCTTGATTCTAACGCATACTGAGCCTGAACACGATCTTTCTCTTTGCAGATAAGCAGACCAATTGTAGGATTGTCACGTCCTTCTTTGCGTAGTGTATGATTGCAGGCAACCACATAGCCACCCAATTGACCAATATCCGCAAACTCGAACTTTCCAATCTTTACCTCGATGACTACATAACAAGAGAGATTGAGATTGTAGAACAACAGGTCTATAAACTGCTCCCTTTCGCCAACTTGCAGTCGATATTCCTTGCCTAAATATCCAAAGCCAGTACCTAGTTCCACCAAAAACTGTGTAATGTTACCCAACAGTTTCTCTTTCAAAAGAGCCTCATTGTATTTGCCCGTTATGCCAGTAAAAGCAAAGTCGTATGGGTCCTTTGTCAATTCACGGGCCAAGTCGCTCGTTTCTTCTGGCAATGTTCGCTGGAAGTTTGTCAAAGCCTTACCTTGACGCTCATACAAGTCAGTCCCCATGAAGTTCAACAACACATCCCTGCTCCATCCGTTCTCCACCGTCTGATGGACGAAGAATAATGCTTTCTCTGGCTGCTTGGAATATTTATCAATTAGCACTTTATGATGGCCCCAACCTATTGAGAATATATCATTTCGAATTTGCTCCCCAAGTTGGGGAGTAATTGTATTCTCCTTTTGCTCAATAGCCTGTTGAGTAAATTGCTCCTCAGGTTGAGGAGTATCTATATTTTGCTCAGCAAGTTGCTGAGTGATTTGCTCCACATTTTGTGGAGTAATATAGGGTTGATAAAGCCGATAGAAGTTCTTCATATACAGCAGATTCGTCTCTGAAAAACAGGTCGCATCAGGATTCACTTCCTTCAAATCCCTGCTCAGGTTCTTCATAAATCCGCTGCCCCAACGACTTTCTGCTTTCTTTTCCACAATATCCCTGCCCAGTTCCCAATAGAACCGTAGCATTATTTGATTTACCTTCACAGATGCCTTTACCTGACTCCTGCGAAAGCGTGTACTCAATTCCTTTATCCACTGGAGGTAATCCTTGTCCAGTATGCTTAATGACTTTATTCCTTCTTTTGCCATATCTCGTTTCGTTTGCAAAATTAATGTTTTATTTCGTATATCGTTATTCTCTCTCCGTTTTATCATCGTAAGTGATTAGATCCATAAACATCTTCACCCTTGCAAAGTACTCGCGAATCGTCGTAAGATACGCTCGTCTCGACTTGGCATCTTTTGTGGCACATGCCAGAAAAGTGCGTATTAGGCTA